>VYKS01000003.1_pt1 | contig 210527 bp, 202 predicted proteins | sample 5114511 | NCBI WGS metagenome assembly VYKS01 (sample SAMN12291795, study PRJNA351875) | freshwater metagenome | isolation source: freshwater lake | place: USA: Michigan, Gull Lake | collected 2011-07-05 | reverse complement strand
GGGTCGGGCGCACGGCCGCCACGGGTTGGGTTGAGGGCGCAGCCGCCTCGGCCTCGAGCGTCGGCTCGGCGGCGGCGACTGGCGCGGCCTCGTCCACCAGAGGTGCTTCGAGACCGGGGGCGGCAGGCGGCGGGGCGTCCATGTCGAGCGGGGGCGCGTCTCCGCTGGGCAGTGTTGCCAGCCAGATGAAGCCGGCTGTCACGACCAAGGCACCGATAACGGCCGCGATCCGCCAGGTATCGTTCGTCTTCACCTTCTCAATAACCGCACCGACCGTGGCGTAGAGGGTCGGCGTCACCACTACCGACGGGATGGCGCGCGGATCCGCGGCGGCCTTTTGATCGGTCGAGAGCGGCGGCGGAACCGTATCGATCTGCTCGGCGGCTTCAGGCTCTACGATGATCTCCACGGCCGGAGCCGGCCGTGCCTTCGGACGCACCGGCTCGGCCTCGACGATAAACTCGCTGGCCGGTTCGGCGATGGGCTCAAAGACAGCTTCGGCGACGGGTTCAAATGGGGCTGCGTGTTCCGCCTCGACAGGCTCTGGCGTAACGGGCGGCGGCGCTTCCGCCACGGCAGAAGGCTCGACGACGGGGTCAACGTCCGGGACAGGATCAGTCTTCGGGGCTTCCACCGGAGCGGACTTGCGCGCGCGGCGGGGCTTGGCCGCAACCGGCTCGATCGTCGATTCCGGTGCGGCGGGCTCGACGACGGGTACCGCGTCAGTGACCGGCGGCAGGTCGACGGCTGTCGACGGTGCCGCGCGCGGGATCATGGAGCCGGAGAAGATGTCACCCGCCGGACGTGCCGGAGCCGGCCGTGGGCGTGGCGTCGGCTGGCTCCAGCTTTGGGGTGGACGCGGCAGGGGGCCGGTGCGGAAGACGGTCTCGGGCGGACGCCCCCAGACGATGCGACCGCGCACGAATGGTTCAGGTGCCTCGCCCTGCGGCTGGCCCGCAGAGGGCGTCTTTGGATCGGACGGCGGCGTATCGGACATGGCGGCGTCTTAAACCGGGCAGAGGTGACCGTCCAATGGCGAAGGAAGGCCGGTCGAGCGGCTCAGCGAACCTCGACGCCTTTCCAGAAGGCGATGCGGTCGGCGATCTGGGCGGCGGCCGACCTGGGATCAGGATAGAACCAGGCGGCGTCCTTGTTCTCTTTCCCATCGACCACGACCGAGTGGTAGGAGGCCGTGCCCTTCCACGAGCATACGGTGGTCGTTGACGACGGTCGCAGCACGGCGGGATCGACGGCGTCGCGTGGGAAATAGTGGTTGCCTTCGACCACAACCGTATCGTCGCTGTCGGCGATGACGGCACCGTTCCAGATTGCCTTGGGCATGGGGTCGCTCCGTGTTCAGTTCTTGAGGCGGTAGCCGGTCTTGAACATCCAGCCGACGATGGACAGGCAGATCAGGAAGAAGCCGATCATGGCTGCGGCGCTCACGCCCACGCCGACGTCGCTCAGACCGTAGAAGGCCCAACGGAAGCCGTCGATCAGATAGACCACCGGATTGAACAGCGTCACCATCCGCCAGGCGGGGGGCAGCATGTCGATCGAGTAGAATGCACCGCCCAGGAAGGTGAGCGGCGTGACCACCAGCATGGGGATGAACTGCAGCTGCTCGAAACTCTGGGACACCAGGCCGATGATGAAGCCGAACAGGCTGAAGGTCACCGAGATCAGCAACAGGAACCCGAGCATGGCCAGCGGGTGCTGAACCTCGAGGGGAACGAACAGGGCCGCCGTCGCCAGCGTGACCAGGCCGACCAGCATCGACTTGCTGGCGGCGGCCCCGACGTAGGCGGTCACGGTCTCGATCGGCGAAAGAGGGGCCGACAGGATCTCGTAGATGGTGCCCGTGAACTTGGGGAAGTAGATGCCGAAGCTGCCGTTGGAGATCGATTGGGTGAAGACCGACAACATGACCAGGCCGGGCACGATGAAGGCCCCGTAGGGCACACCGCCGACGCTCTCCATCCGCCCGCCGATGGCCGAGCCGAAGACGACGAAATAGAGCGCCGTGGTGATGACTGGCGTCACCAGGCTACCGAAGATCGTGCGGCCGAACCGGGCCATCTCGAAGCGATACAGGGCCCACAAACCCCAGCCGTTGACGGTCATGCGGCCGCACCCGTCGTCGTATCGCGGTGGACCAGGCTGACGAAGATATCCTCCAGCGAGCTCTGGCGGGTGTTCAGGTCCTTGAAGGCGACGCCAAGGTCAGACAGGCGGCGCAGCAGGGACGGCACGCCGGTACGCTCGGCGTTGGAATCGAACACGTACTCCAGTTCGTTGCCGTCGGCCTTCAGCGTCAGATCCCATTCAGCCAGCTCGGGCGGGAGCACGGTCAGCGGATCCTGAAGGTTCAGCGTCAGGGTCTTCTTGCCGAGCTTCTTCATCAGGGCGGTCTTTTCCTCGACCAGGATCAGCTCACCCTTGAGAATGACGCCGACCCGGTCGGCCATCTCCTCGGCCTCCTCGATGTAGTGGGTGGTCAGGATGATGGTGACGCCGCTTTCGCGCAGCTTTCGCACCAACTCCCACATGTCGCGGCGCAGCTCGACATCGACGCCGGCGGTGGGCTCGTCGAGGAAGAGAATGTCGGGCTCGTGACTGAGCGCCTTGGCGATCATGACGCGGCGCTTCATGCCGCCGGACAGGGTCATGATCTTGTCGTTGCGCTTCTCCCAAAGGCTCAGGTCGCGCAGCACCTTTTCGACAAAGGCCGGGTTCGGCGCGCGGCCGAACAGGCCCCGGCTGAAGGTGACGGTCGCCAGTACCGTCTCGAAGGCGTCGGTGGTCAGCTCCTGCGGCACCAGGCCGATCTTCATACGCGCCTGGCGATAGTCCTTAAGGATATCGTGGCCGTCGGCGATGACCGTGCCGGTCGACGGCGTGACGATGCCGCAGATGATGGAGATCAGCGTGGTCTTGCCCGCGCCATTGGGCCCGAGGAGCGCGAAGATCTCGCCCTTGCCGATCTGGAGGTCGACGGTCTTCAGAGCCTGAAGTCCGCCCTTGTAGGTCTTGGTGATGCCCTGGATGTCTATGACCGGCGGCATGGAGAGCCCTTTGAGTCGGCATTCCGCGCCGTGACCCGCAATATGGTCCTGTATCTTTGGTGCTCAAGCCCGAAGCGTGCGCATTCGCCGCGTCCGGATGGGGAACCTAAGCCGTATCTTGGAGCTTGAGACAGACAACAGGAGTTCGCCGTGACCCTTTCCCGCCTGACTGCCGCCCTGGCGCTGAGCGTCGCCGTCGGCCTGGGTGCCTGCGCCACCTCGATCCCCGCCAGTCAGGTGCGAGCGCCTCAGCCGACCAAACCAATCGATCTGGAACGGTTCTATTCCGGCCAGTGGCTGGAGGTGGCCCGCTTGCCCATGCGGATCACCGACGGATGCGTCGCAGCGACCACGGATTACGTGATCGTTTCGCCGACCCGCGTCGACCTGCGTGACGCGTGTCGTCAGGGCGGGATCGACGGGCGTGAGCGGGCGGTAGGTGCGGCGGGGGTGATCCTCGATCCGGGCTTCAACGCCAAGCTGAGGGCCCCCTATTTCGGCGGCTTGCTGACGTGGGAGTACTGGGTCCTGGACCGCGCCGACGACTACAGCTGGTTCATCTCGGCCGACCCGAAGTTCGAAAAGCTCTGGATCTACACCCGCACGCCACCGTCCCCGGCGCAGTTGTCGGCACTGGTCGAGCGCGCGCGCGCGCTGGGTTATGATGTCAGCCGCCTCGAGTTCCCCGAAACCGCCCCCTGATCGGAATCGCCATGCGCCTGAATGTTTTGTCCGCGTCGATCGCCGCGTTGACGCTTGCCGCGTGCAGCAGCGGGCCGCTCGCGCCCGACGGCGGAACGTTCGGGCCAAATCCGACTCTGGTCGAACCGAGCCGTCGCGTCCTTCCGCTGGTGAATATCGCGCCGGCGGTGGGCTGGCCCGAGGGCGCAATGCCGACGGCGCGACAGGGCCAAGTCGTCCAAGCCTTCGCATCAGGGCTGGATCACCCGCGCTGGCTGTATCGCCTCCCGAACGGCGATGTGCTGGTCGCCGAAACCAACGCGCCGCCAAAGCCGGAAAACAAGCAAGGTGGGATCCGCGGTTGGATCCAGGGGCTGGTCATGAGCCGCGCGGGCGCGCGGGTGCCGAGCGCCAACCGCATCACCCTGCTGCGTGATGCGGACGGCGACGGGGTAGCGGAGACCCGGACGGTCTTCCTTGAGAACCTCATGTCGCCCTTCGGCATGGCGCTGGTCGGAGATCGTCTGTTCGTGGCCAATGCCGATGCCGTGGTGGCCTTCCCGTATCGGACCGGGCAGACCCGGATCGAGGCGGCACCCGTCAAGATCGCCGACCTGCCGGCCGGACGAAACCACCACTGGACCAAGTCTCTGGTCGCCTCTGCTGACGGAACCCGCCTCTATGTCGGCGTTGGCTCCAACTCCAACATCGCCGAGCACGGTCTGGAAGAGGAGGTCAACCGCGCGGCGATTCTGGAGATCAATGCCGCTACGGGCGCGACGCGGATCTTCGCCTCCGGCTTGCGCAACCCTGTCGGTCTGGCTTGGGAACCTGTGACCGGGCAGTTGTGGACGGCCGTCAACGAGCGCGACGAACTCGGCAACGATCTGGTCCCCGACTACATGACGTCGGTGCGTGACGGCGGCTTCTACGGCTGGCCATGGAGCTACTACGGCCAGACCGTCGACAGGCGGGTCAGGCCCGCGAATCCCGAGGCCGTGGCACGGGCGTTGAGGCCGGATTACGCGCTTGGGGCGCACACGGCGTCGCTGGGGCTGCACTTTTACGACAGCGACGCCCTGGGAGCGGCCTATCGGGGCGGAGCTTTCGTCGGCCAGCATGGGTCATGGAACCGCGAGCCAAGGAGCGGCTACAAGGTGGTGTTCGTCCCCTTCGCCAATGGTCGTCCCGCAGGGCCGCCGCAGGACTTCCTGACCGGTTTCCTGAATGATGAAGGCGAGGCGCTCGGGCGGCCAGTTGGGGTCATCACCGACGCGCGGGGAGCCCTGCTCGTTGCCGACGACGTCGGCAACGTCATCTGGCGGGTCAGCCGGGCCAACTGAGGACCAGCGGCGGGGGTTGCCCTAACGGAAACAGGCGTTTTGGCGCCACGTTCCACCGGAAACGCTCAGACAACGGCTCGAGCAATTCGCCCGCCGGTTGACCCGACGCCGCCCCTTGTCCATCACACAGACTGTCCTTTGCGCCCGAACACGGAGTGACCGAGACCATGGGTCTGGCGGCCAATATCCGACGCGACCTCAAGTTCGCCGCCAGCCTTCGCCGTTTGCTGAAGCGCATCAAGCCGATCCACCTGGATAGCGATGTTCTGGTCTGTGACGACTTCGAGGAGGCCGTCGACAAGTTCAGCGACAACATCGCCCTGGAGGATGAGACCCGGTCCCTGACCTATCGGGACCTGGACGGTATGGCCAACCGCTATGCCCACTGGGCGCGGAATCGGGGTCTGCGTCGCTCCGACGTGATCGGGCTGGTCATGACCAACCGGCCGGAGTTCATCGCCGCCTGGATGGGTTTTTCCAAGGTTGGGATCGCCACGGCCCTGATCAACACCAACCTGACCGGCCAGGCGCTGGCCCATTGCCTCAACATCGCCGGCGTGTCCCAGGTGGTTGCCGACGAGGAAACCTGGCGGCAGTGCGAAGAGGCCCGGCCCTTCGTGACCCGCACCATGATGCTGTGGGTTCTCGGACTGAACCCCGAGCAAGAAACCTCCGACCGGCGCGGTCTGGACAATGCCGTACGGGGCGGGTCCTCGGTCCGGCCGCCCCGCTCGGTGCGCGACGGTCTGACAAACCGCGATACCGCACTCTACATCTACACCTCAGGCACGACCGGCCTGCCCAAGGCCGCCCGTATCCACCATGCTCGCGCACGGACCTATATGCGGGCCTTCGCGGGCGTCACGGCGACCAAGCCCGAGGATCGGGTGTTCAATGTGCTGCCGCTGTACCATTCGACGGGTGGGCTCGTTGGCCTGGGCCCCGCCTTCCTTAATGGCGGCCGGCTGATCCTTCGCCGCAAATTCTCGGCGTCCAGTTTCTGGAAGGACGTCAACGCTACGGGCGCAACGGTCTTTGTCTACATCGGTGAACTGTGTCGCTATCTGGTCAACTGCCCCGCCCAGGAAGGCGAGCGGGATCACAAGCTGCGGCTCGCATTCGGCAACGGCCTTCGCCCGGATGTCTGGCCTGAGTTCCAGGACCGGTTCCGCATCCCGAACATTCTCGAGTTCTATGGATCCACCGAGGGGAACGTTTCGGTCTTCAATCTGGACGGCAAGGCGGGCTCCATCGGCCGGGTCCCGAAGTTCCTGAAGAAGCAGATCAACATCCGGCTGGTGAAGTTCGACATCGACACCGAGATGCCGGAGCGCACGATGAACGGCTTCTGCATTGAGACTGCACCGGGCGAAATCGGCGAGGCGATCGGTCTGATCGGCAACGATGTCCGCCATGACTTCTCGGGCTACGCCGACAAGGCCGCGTCCGAGAAGAAGGTCTTGACCGACGTGTTCCAACGGGGTGACCGCTGGTTCCGGACCGGCGACCTGATGCGCCAGGACTCAGAGGGCTACTTCTATTTCATTGATCGGATCGGCGACACCTTCCGCTGGAAGGGCGAGAACGTGTCCACCGCCGAGGTGGAACAACGGCTGGTCGATGCCCCGGGGGTCAAGGAAGTCATCGCCTACGGCGTTCCCGTTCCGGGGGCTGACGGCAAGGCCGGAATGGTGACCCTTGTGGTCGAAGGCAAGTTCTCGGCCAAGGCCTTCGCCGACTATGCGGACGCCCAGTTGCCGACTTATGCGCGGCCGGTGTTCGTCCGGCTGGCCAAGACCCTGGAGACGACCGGTACCTTCAAGTACCGCAAGGTCGATCTGGTCACCGAAGGTTTCGACCCGGCCAAGGCCGCGCCCGTCTATGTCCGCGGCGGTAAGAGCGGCTACCAGAAGCTGACGGCAGAAGGGTTCGAGGCGATACAGAGTGGCCAGAACCGGCTCTAGCCGCCTAGGCGCGGGGCAAGGCGGCCAGTGTGGCTTTGGCCACATTGCGGATGGTCCGTTCCTTTGCCCCCGCGCGGCCCAGGGTCATGATGCTGACCACCGCTCCGGTCAGGCTGTCCGCCCACAAGTCAAGGTCTGTGGTGGCCGATAGCTCCCCCCCGCTCGCCGCCTGATCGAGGGCGATGCGAAAGAAAGCACCGATTTCGTCCAGCCGGGCCTGGGCCATCGCCTGGGTCTCGGGTGTGTGGGCCTGCCGTTCAGAAACCGTATTGACGATCAGACAGCCCTTGCGCTCCGGGTCTTGGCTCGAGAGGTCGGCCTGGAGGTCGATCCATGCTTCGATGGCGGCGAGCCCGATCGTCTCGGTAGGAAGGGTGGCCCGGAAATGGGCGGCATAGGCCTGGAACGCCGCCTGAAACAGCCGTTCCTTGTCGCCGAAAGCGGCATAGACGCTGCCGGGCTTTAGGCCGGTGGCGGCATAGAGGTCGGCCATGGATGCGCCGGCATAGCCGGACTTCCAGAAGACCAGCATCGCCTGTTCGGCGACGGTATCGATGTCGAAGGCGCGAGGACGACTCATGCCAGCAAGATAATGGATCGGTCGATCAAAAAAAGGCCCTCGCGCCCCTTGTAATTGATCAATCGATCAATAATTGCACCGGGCCGCGGCGGATCGCGGCGTTTCCATCGGGACAGACCACCATGTTGAAGATGCTTTTCGCAGGGGCGACCCTGGCCCTGGTCCTCGCAGCCAGCCATGCGAGGGCCCAGGAATTCACCGACCCACCCGCCGCACATGGCACGGTCGCCTACAACACCTGGCTGGGACGCACCTTTTCCGAGGTGATGTTGAATGAGCGGTCTCAGGAGAAGCGCGTCGAGATCCTGAACCGGATCGTGGCCACGGATTACATCCAGCACAATCCGCTCGTGCCCGAGGGTCGTCAGGGGCTGATCGACTTCATCCCGGTGATCTATCAGGCCATGCCGGACGCACGCTTCACCCTCCATGATGTGTTCGCCACCGAGGATCGTGTCGTCACGCGCTGGACCTGGACCGGTACCCTAACCGGCGAGGGCTTTCTGGGCATGGAGCCACGCGGTCAGCGGGTCGAATTCGACGTGATCGACGTCTGGACGGTCCGGGATGGGCAGCTCTACGAACACTGGGACCAGTTCGACTGGCCGCGCGCCTTCGTCCAGCTGGGCGTGCAGGGCCTGCCCCAGCCCTTCTACGCCGTCGCCGCCCAACCCTACGACCGGTGAGCGCAATGACGATCAAGGTTCATGGCTGGGCGTTCAGCCCCTATGTCCGCGCGATCCGCATCGCGCTGAACGAAAAGGGGGTCGCGCATGCGCACGTCCCCCTGACCCCGCCCGATCTGGCGACACCGGAGGGGCGGGCGCTCAGTCCGTTCGGGCGGGTGCCTGTGCTGGAGCACGACGGGCGTCGCCTGTTCGAGACGGCGGCTATCCTCGACTATGTCGAGGAGGCGTTCGAGGGGCCGGCCCTGAAGAGCGGCGATCCGTGGCGGGACGCCCTGTCGACGGCCGTGGTCGCGGCGGCCGGGCACTACCTCTATCCGACGGCGGTCATGGGGGTATTCTTCCAGCAGGCCTATGTGCTGGCGAATGGCGGGCGTGTGAACTCTGCCGCTGTGGACGCGGCGGTCGAGGCGACCCGGTCTCCGTTGGCGGCCATTGAGGCGTCAGTCGATCAGTTGCTGGCGGTATCTCGCGGGCCGTTCCTCGGCGGTGCGGCGTTCGGGCTGGCGGACGCTTCGCTCGCACCGATGATCCAGAACCTGGCCCTTGCCGAGGAAGGGCGGCGACTGCTGGCCGAACGGCCCGCTCTGTCGGCATGGTTCACGCGGGCTGTCGAACGCCCGAGCCTGAAGGCGACCGAAGTTGCCATCCCCAACTTCGGCCTGCCGCCGGATAGCTGACACCGAAAAGGCCCCCGCCGCGATCGCGACGGGGGCCCTCTTCCGAAGGATCGGCGGGGTCATGACGCCCGCCGACAGGCCTTAGTTGGCCGGCGGCGGCGTCGGGGCCATGCCGCCCTCGCTCGACGGGATCGACGGCGAGGTGTTGGGCGTATTCTCGGTGGTCATGCCGCCGTCAGCGTTGCCGGCCTGCTGTTCGATGCGGTCGGCCTCGGCGTTGAGCGCCTGCTCCTGGGCTTCGGTCGGAGCGGCGTCGGCCTGGGCTTCCAGGGCGTCGGACTGCTGTTCAGCGGCCTTGTCGGCGGCGGATTCGCCGCAGGCAGCGAGACCGGCCATGGCGGCGACGGCGATGGCGGTGAGGGTCAGTTTACGCATGGGGAATCCCCTTCCTTGTTGAAGTCGGGGAAACGCCGCCGCTCACGCCGGGTTCACGCCGCCGTGAGCGAAAAATCCGAACGCCGTTACGCCGTTTCGGCGAAGGCGACCCGCGCGGCGCCCAGCAGGGCGGCGTGCTTGTGAGTGATGACCCAGGTGGGGATGGCGGCCATGTAGGGCTGGAAACGGCCCTTGCGTTCGAAGCGGCGACGGAAGGGGCTGGCCTTGAGGAAGTCGAGAATGCGGGGTGCGATGCCGCCGGCGATATAGACGCCGCCCCTGGCACCGGTGGTCAGGGCGATGTCGCCGGCGACGGCACCCAGGATGGCGCAGAAGCGGGCCAGGGTAGCGCCGCAGGGGCTGTCGGGATCGCGCAGCGCGGTCTCGGTGATCTCGGCGGGGTCGTCGATATGGGTCTCGCGTCCATCGATGCGGGCGAGCGCCCGGTGCATGTTCAGGAGGCCCGGCCCGCAGATCAGGCGCTCGATCGAGACGCGGTCATAGCGCTCGCGCAGGATGCGCAGGATCTCGTCCTCGATGGGGTCGCCGGGCGGAAAGCAGGCGTGACCGCCTTCGGACGGCATGGCCATCTCGCGGCCAAGGGCGTCGCGCACCAGGGCCGAGACGCCGAACCCGGTGCCGGGGCCGAGTACCGCCAGCGTCGCGTGCGGGTCGCCGGCCTCGGGGCCGCCGAGGTGAACCAGATCAGACGCGGGGACGATGGGAGCCCCCCAGGCGAGCGCCTTGAAGTCGTTGATGAGCTTGACCGGGTTCAGGCCGAGCGTCGCCAGCTCGGTCTCCGACACGGCCCAGGGCGAGTTGGTCAGGTCGATGGCCCCGTCCTCGACCGGGCCGGCGACCGCGATGACGCCACCCGACGGCTTGACCTCGCAGCCGTCGATGAAGGCGGCGACGCCTTCGAGGAAGGTCGGATACTGCTCGGCTGGAAAGCTCTCGTGGTGGTCGAGAACCGGCAGGCCGTCCTTCCATGTCGCGAGAGCAAACCGGGCGTTGGTGCCGCCGACGTCACCGACGAGGAGGGTGCGAGTGTCGCTCATGCGTCGATCGCCTGGTTCTGGATGTTATGATCGGCGACCTCGCGCAGCTCGGGCTGCCGGGGAGTTGAACTGGCCTGAAAGCAGACGGACGCGCCTTCCTCCGCTGAGGACACGGCGGCGCGGAAGGCCCCGAACAGCTCTCGACCATAACCCCACGACTGCACATCGGTGACGCGGGCGGCTGGGCGCGACGACAGGTCTGCTGCGGTGATCAGAACACCCGCCTCGGCGTCGAGGCGCACGATGTCGCCGGTCTTCACGAAGGCAAGGGGACCGCCGTCCAGGGCCTCGGGCGTGACGTGGATGGCGGCGGGTGTCTTGCCCGATGCGCCGGACATGCGGCCGTCGGTGACCAGGGCGATGGGCACGCCGCGATCCTGAAGCACGCTCATCAGGGGCGACAGGGAATGCAGTTCGGGCATGCCGTTGGCCTTGGGCCCCTGGAAGCGCAGGACGATTACGCCACCCTGATCCAGCTGGCCCGCCTGGAAGGCCGCCAGCACATCCTCCTGGCTGTCGAAGACGAAGGCCGGGGCCTCGACGATGCGGTGCTGGGGCTTGACGGCCGAGACCTTGATGACGGCGCGGCCGAGGTTGCCGTGCACCAGCCGCAGACCGCCTTCCTTGTCGAACGGATCGGAAACGGGTCGCAGGATGTCGGTGTCCAGGCTCTGGGCCACGCCGTCGCGCCAGACCAGCGCGCCGTCCACCATCGACGGCTCCTGGAAGTAGTGATGAATGCCCGCGCCCATGACGGTCTGGACGTCGGAATGGATGTGGCCGGCCTCGGCCAGTTCCCGCGTGACGAAGGCCACGCCGCCCGCCGCCTGAAACGCATTCACGTCAGCCGTACCGTTCGGATAGACCCGCGCCAGAAGCGGCGTGACGGAAGACAGCTGGTCCATGTCGGTCCAGTCGATCAGAACGCCTGCCGACCGCGCCATGGCCACCAGATGGATGGCGTGATTGGTCGAGCCGCCGGTGGCCAGCAGGGCCACGACCATGTTGACCACGGACTTCTCGTCCACGACGTCGGCCATGCGACCGGTCCCGCTCTCGGCCAGCTTGACCGCCTGTTTGGCGGCGGCGGCGGTCAGGGCGTCGCGCAAGCCCGTCTCCGGATGGACGAAGGCCGTTGAGGGCATGTGCAGGCCGCAGATCTCCATCATCATCTGATTGGAGTTGGCCGTGCCGTAGAAGGTGCAGGTGCCGGGCGAATGGTAGGAGCCGATCTCGCTGGCCAGCAGGACGTTGCGATCCACCTTCCCTTGCGCGTACTCGGCCCGGACGCGGGCCTTTTCGGCGTTGGGAATGCCGCTGGGCATCGGCCCGGCCGGGGCGAAGACGACGGGCAGGTGGCCGAACGCGAGGGCACCCATGAACAGGCCGGGCACGATCTTGTCGCACACGCCCAGCATCAGCCCCGCGTCGAAGGCATCGTGGGTCAGGGCCACGCCGACCGACATGGCGATGACATCTCGGCTGAACAGGCTCAGCTCCATGCCCGGACGGCCCTGGGTGACGCCGTCACACATGGCCGGCGTGCCGCCCGCGACCTGGGCCGTGGCACCGACCTCGCGCACAGCCTTGCGGATTATGTCGGGAAACCGCTCGAACGGCTGATGGGCCGAAAGCATGTCGTTGTAGGCGGTGACGATGCCGATGTTGGGCGTCTTGCCCGTCATGGCCGTCAGCTTGTCGGCGATGGTCTGGCCGGCGAAGGCATGGGCCCAGTTGGCGCAGGACAGTTTGGCGCGCCCGACGCCGGAATCGCGCGCGGCGTCCATGCGACGCAAGTAGTCGGACCGGGTGTCGCCCGAACGGGCACGGATGCGGTCGGTGACCTCTTTGACGACGGGGTGCAGGGACATCTTCAGCCTTCCGTCCAGACGACTTCGAGCGGGACTTTCGCCGCGATAAGTGCAGCAATGGGTTGGATGGCAGGATCGCCCCCGGCCTCGCGCTCGAAGACCGAACGCTTCACGGAGCCCTTGAGGCCCAGGATGACGCGACCGGCCGACATCAGCCAGGGCAGGTTGATCGACAGACGCTCCTGCGGTGGGGCGGCTCCGTCGCGGCCGGGCGGAACGCCCAGGACCGTGGGCTTCAGCGTTGGGGTCAGCAGGGTCTTCAGCGTCGGGCTGTCTGGGAACATCGAGCAGATATGGCCATCCTCGCCCATGCCCAGCAGGACCGCATCGAAGCGTCCGCCGGCCTGGGCCAGGGTATGAGCAGCGAGCGCGGCGGCGCGGTCCACGGTCACGGCGGGCGAATACAGTGGGATGAACCGGGCGGCGGCTGCCGGGCCTTGCAGCAGGACATCACGGATCAGGCGCGCGTTGGAGTCCGGTGAGGTCTCGGGCACGTGCCGCTCGTCGACCAATGTCACGGCGATGCGGTCCCAGCCGATGTTGGCCTGGGCCATCCGGACGTAGATCGGAGAGGGGGTCGTGCCGCCGGGTCCTGCGAAGAAAGCGCGGCCATTGGCGATGACGGCGGCGGCCAGAGTCTCCTCCAGCCGCGCGGCGATGGCGGCGGCCCAGGCGTCGGTGTCGGTGAAGGACTCGATCATCACTTTCGTCATTCCGGGCGTAGCGCAGCGGAGACCCGGAACCGGGCGGCGCCGGAGCGGAGCGGAGGCGAAATGTTTCCGCGAGCGGCGTGCGTGACAGGTTCGCGCTCTCGCGCGCCGCCTTGTTCCGGGTCTGCGAGGCTTCGCCTCTCCGCCCGGAATGACGAAAGAAGAGAAGCCTTAGCCATTGGTCTTCCACTCCCGCCCGGTGCGCGCGAGCAGCAGGTCCGATGCATCCGGACCCCAGGTCCCCGCGCGATAGGGCATCGGCTTGACCTTGCCCTCGGTCCACGCCTCAGAGACGCCGTCGACCCATTCCCAGGCCTTCTCGGCCTCGTCGCGGCGGACGAACAGGGTGGAGTCGCCGTTCAGTGCATCCAGCAGCAACCGCTCATAGGCGATGCGGCGGCGCGGCGGCTTGGCCCCCTTCTGGTTCACGCCCCAGGACAGGGACATGTCGATGCGCTGAAGCTGCATCTTCTGATCCAGACCCGGGCGCTTGTTCATCACGGTCAGAGAGATGTCCTCCTCGGGCTGGAGCTCGATGACCATGCGGTTGGCGCGCACTTCGCCGCGTGAGTCGCGGTCGAAGATGGAGTGGGGAACCGGCTTGAACTGGATGACGATCTCGGTGCGCTTTTCCGGCAGTCGCTTGCCGGTGCGCATAAAGAACGGCACGCCCGCCCAGCGCCAGTTGTCGATGTCGGCGCGGATGGCGACGAAGGTCTCGGTGTCGGAGTCGGCCCCACGCTCCTCTTCATAGCCCTTGACCCGCTGGCCCTCGACGGAGCCCGAGACATACTGGCCGCGCACCGTGACGCGCTCGACCTCGTCCGGGGTGACGGGACGGAGCGACCGCAGGACCTTCACCTTCTCGTTCCGTACCGAGTCCGGATCCAGGTCGCTGGGCGGCTCCATGGCGACCAGGCACAGCAGCTGCAGCATGTGGTTCTGCAGCATGTCGCGCAGGGCGCCGTACTCGTCGTAGTAGGGCCAGCGGTCGCCGACGCCGACGGTCTCGCCCACCGTGATCTGGACGTGGTCGATCGACAGATTGTTCCAGAGCGGCTCGAAGATGGTGTTGCCGAACCGCAGGGCGATCAGGTTCTGGACCGTCTCCTTGCCCAGGTAGTGGTCGATCCGGAACACTTGGTGCTCGCCAAAAGCGTCCGCCACCGCGTCGTCGATGGCGCGGAAGCTCTCAAGGTCGCGGCCGACAGGCTTTTCCAGAACGACCCGGTCCTCAGGCTCGGCCAGACCGGCCGCGCGCATGGCGGTGACGATGCGGGCATAGAGCGACGGCGATACGGCGAGGAAGGACGTCACCGAGCCCGAGCCGACCTTGTCACGCAGGGGCTTCAGGCTCTCGGCCGAGGTGGCGTCGACGGCGAGGTAGTCGAGGCGGGCTTCCAGCCTGCTCCAGGCGTCGTCCGACCAGGCATCGTCGGCCTTGGCCTTGCCCTGCACGGCTTCTCTGACCTTGGCGACGTATTCCTCGCGGGTCTCTTCGGAGCGGGCGGCACCGATGATCTTGAGCCCCTCGGGCAACAGGCCGTCATGCTCGAGGAAATACAACGACGGCAGAAGCATCCGCATCGCCAGATCGCCGCCACCACCGAACAGCACCAGTGCTGTCATGCCCGCTCGTCTCCCGTGACCGGAGGCGCGAGCCTCCGTGATTATTCTGGCTGTTTGGCCGGTCGTTCGCGCGAGGCCAACACGTCCAGCACCGCCTGAAACGACAAGTGACGCGACCGTAACAGAACGAGCAAGTGATAGATCAGGTCCGCCGCCTCAGACGCCAGTTCCTCGTCGGGCCCGGCCGCTCCGGCCAGCGCGGTCTCGACGCCCTCTTCGCCGACCTTCTGAGCCGCGCGCTTGGGCCCCTGGGCGAGCAGTCTGGCGGTCCAGCTCGAGTCCGGATCGGCCGAGGCCCGTTCGGCGATGGTCCGTTCCAGCCGGGCGATACGACCCATCCCCGGCGCGTCGGCGTCGCCGAAGCAGCTGGTGGTGCCCAGGTGACAGGCGGGGCCCATCGGACGGACGGCGAGAACCAGCGCGTCTGCGTCGCAGTCAGGGGTGATCGAGACAACGTTCAGGCGGTTCCCGCTGGTCTCGCCCTTGCGCCAACGGCCGCCCCGGCTGCGGGAAAAGAAGGTGGCCTCACCGGACTCGATCGTCTCGTCCAGTGCGGCGCGGTCCATATAGGCCAGCGTCAGGACCTGCAGGGTGTCGGCGTCCTGCACGATCGCGGGGATCAGGCCGCCGCCCTTTTCGAAGTCTAGGGTTTCCGGATCGATCATTGCCGCACCTCCACGCCCGCGCCGGCCAGATAGGCCTTCAGGTCCGGCACCGCGATCTGGCCGGAATGGAAGACGCTGGCGGCTAGCGCGCCGGAGACATTGGCCCGGTCGAAGACGTCGAGGAAGTGGGACGGGGCGCCTGCTCCGCCAGAGGCGATGAGCGGAATGGTGAGCCGGCTACGCGCGTCCGAGAGCTGGGCGGTATCATAGCCTTTGCGGACGCCGTCCTGGTCGATGCAGTTGAGCACGATCTCGCCGGCCCCGCGTTCCTGGGCTTCCACGATCCACTCCATGGTCTTCCTGCCCGCGAGCCGGCGGGCGTTCGGGTCGCCAGTGTATTTGTGCACGACATAGTCGCCGTCCTCGCGACGGCTGTCCACGCCGACGACCACGCACTGGCTGCCCAACCGTTCGGCCATCTCGGTGATGAGCTCGGGACGTTCCAGCGCCGGCGAGTTGATCGAGACCTTGTCGGCGCCGTTGTCCAGGCAGGCGGCGGCCTGATCGACCGTTCGGATGCCGCCGGCGACGCAGAAGGGGATGTCGAGCAGCCGAGCGATGTCGCGGACCCAGCCGTAGTCGAGCGTGCGGCCCTCTGGGCTGGCGGTGATGTCGTAGAAGACGAGCTCGTCCGCGCCCTCGTCGCGATAACGGGCGGCCAGTTCAGAGGCGTCGCCCATGTCGATATGGCCCTCGAAGCGAACGCCCTTGACCACGCGGCCGTCCTTGACGTCGAGGCAGGGGATGATCCGGCGGGCGGTCATTGGGCGGTCTCGATGGCCTGTGCGACCGTGAAGCGGCCCTCGTAGATCGCGCGGCCGGTGATGGCTCCGTCACAGCCGATGTCGGCGCAGGCCTTGAGGTCTTCCAGTGTAGCGACGCCGCCGGACGCTTGAACCTTCAGCTCGGGACGGCGGCGGACGACCTCGGCCAGGAGGTCGAGATTGGGGCCGGTCAGGGCCCCATCGCGGCCGACGTCGGTGACGAGGACGTGGGACAGCGTTCCGGCCGGATAGCGGTCGATCGCGGTCCAGAGATCGAAACCGGCCGACTCGGTCCAGCCCTTGAGCGCGGGTGTCGGCACGCCGTCGTCGCCGACGCGGACGTCGAAGGCCAGCGTCAGGCGCTTGGGTCCGAAGCGGGCGAGCCACTCGGCCACCGCGTCGGGCTGGGTCACCGCCAGAGATCCGACCACAACGCGCGAGACCCCCGCGGTCAGCAGACGCTCGACATCTTCAACCGACCGCACGCCGCCGCCCGACTGGATGTGGGCCAGGTGGGTCCCGGCCAGCCGGCCGATCAGGTCGTGCTGGACGGCACGGCCGCCCTCGGCACCGTCCAGGTCGACGACGTGAACCCATTCAGCACCCTCGTTGGCGAAGGCTGTCAGGCGGGCGACCGGGTCCGGATCGTACTCGGTCACCTGATCGAAGCGGCCGTGCATCAGCCGCACGCACTTGCCGCCGCGCAGGTCGATGGCGGGATAGACGATCATGCGGGCAGCTCGAGGAAGTTCTTCAGAATGCGGGCACCGGCCTTGGCCGAGCGCTCAGGATGGAACTGGCAACCCCAGCGGTTGCCGCTTCTGACCATGGCGGGAACCGAGGCCCCATAGTCGGCGCAGGCGATGGTCGCGTCGGTATCGGGGCAGACGTAGGAGTGGACGAAATAGGCGTAGTCGCCCTCCGTCACGCCTTCCAGGATCGGGTCGTCATTGAGATTGTGCAGCTTGGACCATCCCATGTGCGGCACCGGCAGGTCGTCGCGCACAGGCATGCGGGTGACGCGGCCGGGGATGAAGCCGAGCATGGTGGCTCCGCCGTTCTCCTCGCTCTCGGCGAATAGCAACTGCTGACCAAGGCACAGGCCGAGCAGCGGGCGGGAAAAGCCCTTGATGATGTCGGTCAGGCCGAGTTCGGCCATGCGGCTCATGGCATAGCCGGCGGCACCGACGCCCGGCAGAACCAGCCGCTCGGCCTCAAGGATTTCGGTGGCGTCGGAGGTGACGCGTACATCGGCGCCCAACCGCTCGAGCGCGAACTGGACCGACGCCGTATTGCCCGCGCCCAGGTGGACGATGGCGACGGTCACAACACCCCCTTGGTGCTCGGCACGGCGTCGCCCTCGATGCGGATGGCCTGACGCAGGGCGCGGCCGAAGCCCTTGTAGACGGCTTCGGTCTTGTGGTGGTCGTCGTCGCCCTTGACCGAGATGTGGACGGCGGCCCCTAGGTGTTCGGCCAGCGAGCGGAAGACGTGGGCCGTCAGATCAGTGCGGTACTCGCCGATGTAGGGGGTCGAGAAGGTGCCCTCGAACACGGGGTAGGGCCGGCCGGACAGGTCGATGGCGACATTGGCCTGGGCCTCGTCCATGGCGAGGACGAAGCCGTAACGAGCGATACCGCGCCGTTCGCCCAGCGCCTGCTTGAGGGCCTGGCCGAGCGCGATGGCTGAGTCCTCGATGGTGTGGTGCGGGTCGGTGTGGAGGTCGCCCTCGCAACTCAGCCGGAGCGAGAAGCCGCCGTGGGCCGCGACCTGTTCCAGCATGTGATCAAAAAAGCCGACGCCGGTCTCGATCTTGATCGGCCCGGCGGTGTCCAGATCGACGGCACAGACGATGCGGGTCTCCTTGGTGTCTCGGACGGCCTGGCCCGTGCGGTGGGCGCGGGTCTTGCCGACGGCGAGGCCGAGCGCGGCCAGAAGCCGGTCGTTGACCTCGGGCTTGAGCGACACCGGCAGGCGCAGCCGATCGCCCGACCGGTCGGCGGCGACGCCGAAGCGGGCGAGGTCGGCGAGCGTCGTCTCGATGTCGGAGGGGCGCGCCATCAGAATGGGGCCGACACCGGGCTCGACGACCATGAGGCGGCCGATCTCGCGCACCAGTCGCTCGCGCTCGCGCCGGACGCCAGCGATACGTTCGGCGGTCTCGATCATGCGAGACGGATCAAGCGCCTGCATCGCCAACCGGATCAAGGGCTCGGGCAGGGCATAGAGTTCGACGACCTCGGACAGGCGGGCCAGCGTCTGGGGCTGGGCCAGGGCCGCGCCGACGCGGGCACCCGCCAGACCATAGGCCAGGGACAGGCTGCGCAGGACGACGAGATTGGCGTGGTCGCCGATCAGGGCGGCGGCGGAGGAGGCGTCGGCGAATTCGACCAGGCCCTCGTCCACGACCAGCAGGCCGGGCGACAGGCGGGCGGCCATCTCGGCCACGGCCTCGGGCGAGCCGAGCGCGCGGACGACCGTAGCGACGGTCTCGCCCTCGCCCACGCGATAGATGCGCGACAGGCCGGCATAGGGCTCGGCGTCCGGGGCCTCGACCGAGCTGCCATCGCGGGCGGCGAGGCGCCAGACCAGCTCCAGCCCGTGCGTCAGGCCCCGGACCGGCAGGACGCTGTCTGCGGCGACCCCGTAGATCTGGGCCATGCGCGCGGCGAGAGTGGCGGTGTCGCCGGGATAGCGGTCCAAGCCCTCGGCACCGGCCACCAGCGGAGGGAAGGGGGCGGGGAGGGTCATCGGCTTTCTCCCTCCCCTTCATGGGGAGGGACAGGCGGCGCAGCCGCCAGGGTGGGGTTCGTTAGAACGGATGCGATGCGATTTCGGACCCCACCCGGGCTCCGCTTCGCTTCGCCGTCCCTCCCCATGAAGGGGAGGGAAAGGGCCGCGAGCTCGATCATCCGTCGCTCCTCATGTCCGCCGCCCGAGCGTGGGCCTCCAGCCCTTCCAGCCGGGCCAGGCGCGCGGCGATCGGGCCGAGCGCTGCCGCGCCTTCCCGGGTCACGGTCTGGACCGACATGGACGTCATGAAGCTGGCCGTGGTGATGCCACCCAGCGTACGCGCTCCGCCGTCGGTCGGCAGGACGTGGCTGGGGCCGGCGGCGTAGTCGCCCAGAGTCTCGGCGGCGAACCGGCCGACGAAGATGGCGCCCGCCGCGCGGATGGACGGCAGCATAGCCTCGGGCTCCTCAACCTGCAGCGCCAGGTGTTCGGGGCCGTAGAGGTTGATCACCTCGCAGGCCGTCTCCTCGTCGCGGACGAGGATGGCGCGGGCTTCGTTCAGGCTGGCGCGGGCGATGGCCTCGCGCGGCAGGGTCGCGACCTGCCGTTCGACCTCGGTCAGGATGTAGTCGAGGTTGGCGCGGCTGGTGGAGACCAGGATCACCTGGGCGTCGGCGTCGTGCTCGGCCTGGCTCAGCAGGTCGGCGGCGGCGATCTCGGGCGCAGCGTCACGGTCGACCACGACCATCAGCTCCGACGGGCCGGCGGGCATGTCGGCCGACGGGCCGCCGGGCAAGGACGAAGCAAAGCGCTTGGCCTCGGCCACATAGGCGTTGCCGGGTCCGAACAGCTTGTCGCAACGCGGGATGTCGCCGTCCGGCAGGGAGACACCAAAGGTCAGGGCAGCGATCGCCTGGGCCCCGCCGACGAGCCAGATCGCATCCAGGCCGGCCTCGGCTGCAGCCAGGATCATGGCCGGGTGGACCGAGCCGTCCTTGGCGGGGGGCGTCACGGCGACGCGTTCGGACACGCCCGCGACCGCTGCCGGGATCGCCAGCATCAGCAGCGACGAGAACAAGGGGGCTGTGCCGCCGGGCACATAGAGGCCGGCGGCACCGATGGGGCGCCAGACGATCCTGGACGTCACGCCGGGCGTGGTCTCGACCAAGGCGGAGTCCTCCGGCAGGGTCGCCTCGTGAAAGACGCGGACGTTGTCGGCGGCGACGCGGATGGCGCGAACATCGGCGGGCGGCAGGGCCTGACGCGCCTCGGCGACCACGGCTTCCGTGATCGCGACGCGGCATGGGGCGTAGCCGTCCAGCTTGGTCGCCCAGTCGATAACGGCCTGACCGCCGCGCGCCTCGACGTCGTCGAAGATGGCGCGGACGACGTCGGTGACCTGAGCCTCGGAGCGGCGCGCGGGGCGGGCCAGCGCCGCGCGCTGCCCGGCGGCGTCCAGCGAGGCCCAGTCGATGCGCTTCACATCCAGCGTGGTCATCACATCATCTTCTCGATGGGGAGCACCAGGATAGCCGAGGCACCGGCGGCCTTGAGCTTCTCCAGCGTCTCCCAGAACACGGCTTCCTGGCACACTGCGTGGACGGCCACGGCGTCGTCGCGGCCCATCAGGGGCATGACGGTGGGCGCGCCCGCACCGGGCAGGATGGCGGTGATCTCATCCAGCGCCGACCGGGGCGCGTTCAGCATGACGTATTTGGCCCCTTGCGAGGATACCGCGCCGGCCATCCGCTCGATGATGGAGTCCAGCAGGTGCGCCAGACCCGGCTCAGGGGCGACAGGCGACTGGATCAGGACGGCCTGGCTCTCGAAAACGGTCTCGCGCGCGACCAGGCCATTGGCCTCCAGCGTCGCCCCGGTCGAGACCAGATCGCAGATGGCCGAGGCCAGCTTCAGGCGCGGGGCCACCTCGACGGCACCCCGCATGGTGACGATATCGGCCTTGATGCCCTGTCCATCGAGATAGCGACGCAGGATCCTGGGATAGGAGGTGGCGATGCGGCGACCCTCGAGCGTCGCCGGCCCATCCCAGGTCAGCGTCGGCGGGGCGGCCAGCTTCAGCGTGCACTTGCCGAAGCCCAGCGGCATGATGATCGACGCGTTGGCCCCACCATTCTTGCCTTCTTCCAGCACATTCTCGCCGACGATCCCCAGGTCGCACACGCCGTCAGCGACGAAGGTGGGGATGTCGTCGTCGCGCACGCGCAGCAGGTCGATGGGATAGTTCTCGACCTTGTAGAGCAGGTCGTTGGCGCCCTTGACGACGCGCAGGCCGGCGTCCCGGACCAGGTCCAGGCTGCGGTCGGCCAGACGGCCGGATTTCTGAACGGCGATGCGAAGTCGCCCCTCTACGGTACTCATGACTTGGGACTCAGTGCTTGGGGTGCAGACGGTCCAGCACCAGGCGATAGCCCTGATGCGGCATCTCTTTCAGGAAGCGCGCGACGCGCACCACGGTCGTGGGGCTGGCCCCCGCCTCGCAGGCAATCTCGCGGTACGACCGCCCGCCCTGATCGAGCAGGCGGGCAACGGCCCAGCGTTCGGCGAAGGCGCGGACCTCGGCCGGGGTGCAGAGGTCCGTCAGGAAAGCGTCCGCCTCGGCGCGCGTCTTCAGCGTCAGAAACGCGTCGAGCAGCGCTGCGCGGTCATCGTCAGCGCGGCTCGGGCCAGGAGGGGACAGGGTCTCGGACATTTGTGCGTTCCACTATGCTGTAACAGTGGAACGGTCAAGCGCGGCGGATGTCGCAGCGCAACAAAACGGTTGCACATCGTCCGTGGTCCGGTCCACGCTGGCTTTTCTCAGCGACAGGAGCGACCGTCACGTTCGACGAGATGGCAGGCACGCCCGGATCGGGGACGGTCCGAAAGAGCTACCGGACGCTCGCCCGGTGGCTGGAAACTGCGCCGCCCGACCTGCTGCAGGCCCGGTCCCGTCAGGCCGAACTGTTCTTCCGCCGGATGGGGGTGACATTCGCCGTCTATGGCGACGTCGAGTCCAACGAACGCCTGATCCCGTTTGACGTCGTGCCCCGCATCATCGGCGCTGCCGAATGGGACCAGTTGGAGAAGGGATTGAGGCAGCGCGTCTCGGTCCTGAACGCCTTTCTCAAGGACATTTACGGTCCCCAGGAATGCATCAAGGCGGGCATCGTACCGGCCGACCTGATCCTGACCAATCCGCACTACCGGCCCGAAATGCAGGGCCGGCGGCCACCCGGCGATATCTGGACCCACATCTGTGGCGTCGACCTGGTCCGGACCGGCGAGGACGGCTTCCTGGTTCTGGAGGACAACTGCCGGACCCCCTCGGGTGTCTCCTACATGCTGGAGAACCGCGAGATGATGATGCGGCTGTTCCCGGACCTGTTCGCCGAGCACCGCATCCGTCCGGTCGAAACCTACACCGACATGCTGCTGGCCAGCTTGCGGGCCTCGGCCCCGGAGCAAGCCGGAGCCGATCCGACGATCGTGGTCCTGACGCCGGGGCCGTTCAACTCTGCCTACTATGAGCACAGCTTCCTGGCCGACAAGCTGGGGGTCGAGCTGGTCGAGGGGCGGGACCTGTTCGTCAACGACGACATCGTCTTCATGCGAACGACCGAGGGACCCAAGCGGGTCGACGTCGTCTATCGCCGGGTCGACGATGACTGGCTGGACCCCCTGACCTTCCGGCCGGATTCGACCGTCGGCGTGCCGGGGATCATGGCGGCCTATGCAGCGGGCAACGTGACGCTCGCCAATGCGGTGGGGACAGGCGTGGCCGATGACAAGGCGGTCTACACCTACATGCCCGAGATCATCCGCTTCTTCTCTGGTGGCGACCCGATCCTGGGCAATGTGCCGACCTGGCGCTGTCGCGAGCCGGCCGCCCTGAAGGAGGTGCTCGACAAGCTGCCGGAACTGGTCGTCAAGGAAGTCGGCGGATCGGGCGGTTACGGCATGCTGGTTGGACCGGCCTCGACCAAGGCCGAGATCGAGGACTTCCGCGCCAAGCTGATCGCCGATCCGGACGACTTCATCGCCCAGCCGACGCTGTCGCTGTCCACCGCCCCGACCCTGTGCGGGACCGAGCTGCAGTCGCGTCACGTCGACCTGCGCCCCTTCGTCCTGTCCAGCCCCGCGGGCGTGCGGGTGGCCCCCGGCGGCCTGACGCGGGTGGCGCTGAAAGCCGGGTCGCTGGTGGTCAACTCCAGCCAGGGCGGCGGGACCAAGGACACCTGGGTGCTGGATGATTGATGCGATCGAAATCCTCCCCCGTTGGGGGAGGGCGACCGCGAAGCGGTGGAGGGGGCCCGCCACGAATGACGGCATACGCGTCGGGCCCCCTCCGTCGCTACGCTTCGCTTCGCGCCACCTCCCCCAACGGGGGAGGATCTAGATGCTGAGCCGCACTGCAGAGAGTCTGTACTGGACCGGCCGCTACATGGAGCGGGCCGATTTCCTTGCGCGGATCCTCGAGGCCGCAGTCCGGCTGGCGGCCCTGCCGGCGCGGGACGGGGCGGCGGCGACGGCGTGGGCCAGTGCCATCGCTTCGGCGGGTGTCTCCAGAGCCTTCGCTGCGTCGGCGCGCACGCCGTCGGAAAACTCGGTGCGCGAGTATCTGGCCTTCGCCCCGGACAATCCCAGTTCCATCCGCGCCTGCATCAACGCAGCCCGCACCAATGCCCGTTCAGTGCGCACAGCGCTGACCATCGAGCTGTGGGAGTCGATCAACGGGGCCTGGAACGGCCTGAACGACTTTGGCGAGCCGACCAAGCGTGATGACTTTGTGCGGTTTCTGGAGTGGGTGAAGGGGGTTTCGCTCGCGGTCGAGGGGGCGTCCTCGCGGACGATGCTGAGGAACGACGCCTACTGGTTCCTCCGGCTGGGCGGCGCGATCGAGAGAGCGGACAACACGGCCCGCCTGCTGGACGTGAAGTATCACCTGCTGCTGCCGGCCGGAGAGCGGGTGGGCGGACAGCTGGATTACTTCCAGTGGACGACGCTGCTGCGCGAAGTCTCGGCGCTGACTGCCTACCGCTGGGTCTATCGTGAGAGCGTGCGGCCCTGGCTGGTGGCGGATCTGCTGGTGCTCAATCGCCAGATGCCGCGGTCCCTGGCCAGCTGCCAGGCCATGATCGTCAGCTATCTCGAGCGTCTCGCGGCGGACTACGGGCGACGCGGTCCCGCTCAGAGGCTGGCTTCGGCCCGCCTGACCCAGTTCAACGAAGCCAGGATCGAGGACATCTTCCAGTCGGGACTGCACGAATACATTCTGGCATTTCTGAGCGAGAACAACGGCCTGGCCAGCGCCATCCACGACCAGTATCTGGTGTAGGTGGGCCATGCGGATCCGGATCGACCACGAGACGCGCTACGCCTACGCCCGCCCGGCGCGGTTCATCGTTCAGGTTCTGCGCCTGACACCGCGCTCGACCGAGGGCCAGCAGGTCCGGGACTGGCGCATTGAAACCGACGTCGACGCGCGGCTGCGGCGGTCCGAGGACGCCTTCGGCAACATCGTGCACTCGCTCTACACCGAGCGTCCGACGGACGTTCTGACGGTGCGCGTTACCGGCGAGGTGGCCACCGTCGACACGGGCGGCGTGCTCAGGGGTTTCCCCGAACGCCTGTCTCCCTTGGTTTTCCTGCGGGACACGCCCCTGACCCAGGCGGACGCGGGATTGCGCGACCTGGCTGCTCGGGTGGAGCAGGGCGACCCCCTGACAAGGCTCCATGGCCTGATGCGCCTCATCCACGGCGAAGTTGCCTTCATGGTGGGAGCGACGACCCCCGACCATACCGCCGCCGACGCCTGGGCCCAGAAGCAGGGCGTCTGTCAGGATCATGCCCAGATCTTCATCGCCTGTGCCCGAAGGCTGGGCATCCCCGCGCGCTACGTCTCGGGGCATCTTCATCGGCGCGACGGTGTGATCGACCAGGACGCAGCCCACGCCTGGGCAGAGGCCCACGTCGAGGGCCTTGGCTGGGTCGGTTTCGATCCGGCCAACGGTGTTTGCCCCACTGAGCACTATGTCCGGGTCGCCTGCGGTCTGGATGCGCTGGGGGCCACCCCGATCCGGGGAACCAGCTATGGCGGCGGTGGCGAGCGCATGACGGTGGCGCTTCGTGTGCGTCACATGCAACAGACCCAGCAACAACAGCAGCGGCAGGGTTGGTCATGAACACGCCGGGGGGTGTCCGTTCATACGAATCTGCTAGCGTCGGCCTTCAATTTGCGCGGGATGCCGGGGTTCGACCCGGCCGTTTCAGATGACCTATTGCGTCGGCATGCTGGTGAACGAGGGTCTGGCGATGATCGCCGACACCCGCACGAACGCCGGCGTGGACAACATTTCGTCCTACAAGAAGCTGCACGTGACCGAGGTTCGGGATGACCGGGTGATCGCCATCGCCACGGCGGGCAATCTGTCGGTGACACAAACGGCTCTGGCCATGCTGGCTGAGGGCGTTCGCATGCCGGGCCACGATGTGCCCGAAACCCTGGAGACGGCCCCGACGCTGTTTCGCGCGGCCCAGTTGGTCGGCTACTGCCTGAATGCCGTGCGCCAGGACCTTCTGCCGACGGTCGAGGCCGAGTCGTTGAAGATCACCGCCTCGATGCTGCTCGGCGGCCAGGTCAAGGGCGGCAAGATGGGGCTCTATCTCATCTATGCCCAGGGCAATTTCATCGAATGCGGCACCGATACGCCGTATCTGCAGATCGGCGAGCTCAAGTATGGCAAGCCGATTCTGGACCGCGCCCTGCGCCCGGACACGCCGATGTCGGAGGCGGTGAAGCTGGGGCTGATCAGCTTCGATTCCACCATTCGCTCAAACATCGCCGTGGGCCCGCCGTTCGACATGATCGTGGTGCCCCGCGACGGGCTGGCCGGCCAGCAGCGGCGGATCGAAGCGGACGATCCCTACTTCAAGGATCTGGGCCGGCGCTGGTCCGAGGCCCTGGCGCAGGCTCATCGCAACATGCCTGCGCCGCCGTGGATGGAGCCCGCGCGTCCCTCCATCGCAGCCGTCGGCTAGATCACCGCGGTCCGAACGGGACCACCTTGTTGTTGCGATCGTGGGCGATATCAGCAGTGCCGAGGTAGGGGATACCCGACCGCTCGCACCAGTGCTGGACGATCTGCTCCGCCGTCAGGCCGAAGTCGGGTTCATTGGGCGTCACATCGGTGAAGCGACCGGCCCGGATACCCGCCACCCGTCGGATCGAGGGCTGGCTGGTCAGATGGAACATCATCCGGTCGATGCGATAGGCGGCCTCCGACACATCCTCCAGCATCAGGACGTGGCCGGTCAGGTCGGGCTCCAGCGGCGTGCCCAGCAATTGGTCCAGCACCGTCAGGTTGAAGGCGACAGCGGGACGGGCGTCGTCGGCCAACGACGGCTCCAGACCCTCGCTCACGCCTTTCCTCAGCCAGTTCAGCGAGCGAAACCCGGTCGGGTCGTTGCGCACCCCGTCCGACGCCATCGGCCCATGGGCGACGGAAAAGCCGGCCTTGTAGAGGATGGCCAGCATGGATCCGACGTCGGAATAGCCAATGTAGCGTTTCGTCCGGGCCACCTCGGTCAGGCGCGGCATGACGGCCTCGGCGATGCGACAGGAGCCGTATCCGCCGCGCGCGAACCATATGTGATCGATGCGCGGATCGTTGGCGAACTCGACGAAAGCGTCCGCCCGCTCCTGATCCGTGCCGGCGAAATGGCCGGACTTGCCGAAGCTGTTCGGGTGGATGGTGCAGGTCACCTCGCTGGTCGGGAACTGAAGGGCGAACCAGGCGTGGATGGCCTCGGCCCGCTCTCGGGCGAAGCGGGAGGAGACAGCGACGATGCCGATCTTCATTCCGGGCGTCCGATCATCCAGCGTGGCCTTCCCCGCGCCGCGTGCTAGTCACGCAAGTCTTCCGCGACACTCCGCATTCCGCCGCCAAGATCAAGATGACGCCAGAAAAGCCTTCCTATTTCTTCTGCGGCGTTGGCGGCTCGGGAATGCTGCCGCTCGCCATGATCGTCCAGGCGCGCGGCGCCTCGGTCGAGGGCTCGGACCGGTCTCTGGATCAGGGCCGCACGCCCGAGAAGTTCGACTGGCTGAGGGCGCACGGAGTGGTGCTTCACCCCCAGGACGGATCCGGTGTGCGGGCCGAGCACACGGTGGTGGCGACCGGTGCGGTCGAGGACACGGTGCCGGACATCGGCGCGGCGCGGCGGGTCGGCGCGCCCATCGTCACCCGGCCTGAGCTCCTCAGCCAGATCTTCAACGCGGCCCCGACCTCGGTCGGCGTGGCGGGGACCAGCGGCAAGTCGACCATCACCGGCATGATCGCGTGGATCCTGCATCAAGCCCTCCGCGCTCCGACCGTCATGAACGGGGCGGTGATGAGAAACTTCGCCGATGCCGACCATCCCTTCGCCAGCGCCCTGATCGGCGGGCCAGACCTGTTCGTGGCCGAGGTGGACGAAAGCGACGGCTCCATCGCCCGCTACGACCCGACGGTGGCTGTGGTGTCCAACATCTCGCTGGATCACAAGTCGATGGAGGAGCTGCGCGAGCTGTTCGGCGGCTTCACCGGCCGGGCACGTACGGCGGTGCTGAACCTCGACAACCCCGAGACAGCGGCACTCGCCCAGTCGATGGTCGCACAGGGTCGCGGCGAGGCAGTGGTGACCTTCGCGCTCGGGAACAGCGAGGCGGACCTGTCGGGGCACGATCTGGCACCGCTGCCGGCGGGCATGACGTTTGCCCTGACGGACCGGGCGACCGGGCGCACCCATGCGGTCACGCTGAACGTGCCCGGCGCGCACAATGTAGCCAATGCGTTGGCGGCCATCGGAGCAGTCCGGGCGCTTGGAGTCGATGTCGAAGCGGCGGTCGAGGCGCTTGAGACCTTCGCCGGTATCCGACGCCGGATGGAGGTCGTGGGCACGGCCAACGGCATCACCGTCATCGACGACTTCGCCCACAACCCCGACAAGATCTCGGCCACGCTGAAGACGCTGCATGCTTTCGAGGGGCGGCTGCTGATCCTGTTCCAGCCCCACGGCTTCGGGCCGCTCAAGCTGATGAAGACCGAGTTCATCGAGACCTTCGTGGGTCTGATGCAGGCTGACGACGTTCTTCTGATGCCCGAGCCCGTCTACTACGGCGGCACGACCGACCGCAGCGTCGGCTCGCAAGACATCGCGGCGGGCGTGCGGGCGGCGGGGCGCAAGGCCGAGGCGCTCGCGGACCGCGCATCGTGCGGTGACCGGATCGTGGAGATGGCCCGGCCCGGCGACCGGATCATCGTCATGGGGGCCAGGGACGACACCCTGTCGCAGTTTGCGGCGGAGCTTGTTTCGCGTCTGGGCGCTAAAGCCCGGGCATGATCCAGGACACCCCCGCCGACCTCCCCGACATCGTCGTCACCGCCGCCCGCCTGCCGCCCGCCGCCAGCGAAGCGGCGTTCAGCGTGGTGCGCATCGGCGAGGAGCGTCTGTCGCGAGAGACGCGGCTGGACGAGGCCTTGAGGTCCGTCCCGGCCGTCAGCCTGTTCCGTCGGACCTCAAGCCTGGCCGCCAACCCGACGACCCAGGGCATTTCGCTCCGGGCCATCGCGCCGTCGGGGGCGGGTCGGACGCTGGTGACGCTGGACGGGGTCCCGCTGAATGATCCCTTCGGCGGCTGGGTGATCTGGAGCCAGATCCCGACGGAGAGCCTGTCCGGGCTGGACATTGTGCGTGGCGCTGGGGCCGGACCGTATGGCGCGGGGGCCCTGACCGGCGTGATCGCGCTGCGTGAACGCGACAGCTCTGGCGGTGCCCTGGAGCTGTCTGGCGGAGAGCTCGGCGGCCAGCGTCTGGGCGCGGCGACCACACTCACGGCAGGCCGGTTCAGCCTGACCGGGGCCCTCCAGCGCGAGGTGAGCGACGGCTACACGCCCGTCCGCGGGGTTGCGGCCGGTGCGGTCGACACGCCGCTTGATCTGGAAACTCAGTCGGGGTCGCTCCGCCTTGACGCAGCTTTGGCCGGAGCTATGGCCCTGTCGCTCCGCGCCTCCGCCTACGACGAGGAACGCGGGTCGGGCCTCCTCGGTGCCCGGTCGAGCGCGAGCGGCGAGAGCTATTCGGCGACGGTGTCGCGCGCGCCCAATACCGACCGGCTGGGTTGGCGGGCGCAGCTGTGGCGTCGCACCAGCGACCTTGCCAACACCTCGGTCGCTGTCGCGGCGGGTCGGGGATCGACGACGCCGGCCAACGACCAGTTCGCCACTCCGGCGGAGGGCTGGGGCTGGAACGTCGCTGTGCGCCGCACGGCAGTCGCCGTCGGCACCGGACAGCTGGAATGGGAAGTCGGCGCCGACGCACGCTTCAACGAGGGCGAGACGCGAGAGCGGTTCCGCTTCATGGGCGGTGCCTTCACACGCGACCGTATCGCCGGCGGCGAGACCTCGGTGGTCGGGGCCTATGGCGAGGCCTCGTGGACGGGCGGCCCCTGGCTGGTTGCCGGGGGTTTGCGGATCGACGGCTGGGAGAACGCGGCCGGGCGGCGGCTCGAGCGCGACAGGGCGACCGGCCTGGCGACGCTGAACGAGACCGACCCCGACCGCTCGGGCGAAGTGATCTCGGCCCGGCTTGCGGCGCGGCGCGACCTGGGCGGCGGGTGGGCCGGCCGCGCGGCGGCCTATTCCGGTTTCCGGCCTGCGACCCTGAACGAGCTGCACCGCCCGTTCCGCGTCGGCAACGACCTGACCGAGGCCAACGCCGCGCTGGTGCCGGAGACTCTGCAGGGCGTCGAGGTCGGTCTGTCCTGGAACGACGACGCGACCGAGGTGCAAGCTACCGTGTTCTGGAACCGGCTGGACGACGCCATCATCAATGTGACCCTCGGCGTCGGTCCGGCGACCTTTCCGCGCGCTGGCTTTGTCCCGGCCGGTGGCGTCCTGCGTCAGCGCCAGAACGCGGGGACTATCAAGGCCGCCGGACTGGAAGCCTCCGTCACCCACCGCATCGACGATCGCCTGAGCCTCGACGCCGCCGTCTCCCTGACCGAGGCCGAAGTCGACGGGGGCGTGGCCGCTCCGCAACTGACAGGCCTGCGCCCGGCCCAGGCTCCAGAAATCAGCGCTTCGGCAGGCTCGGTCTGGCGGGCGACGGATCGGCTCACGCTTGTCGGCCGTGTCCGCTACGAGGGCGCTCGCTTCGATGATGATCTGAACAGCCGGACGCTGGACGAGGCAGTCACGCTCGACGCCCGGGCGGAATGGATGGTGCGCGACGGCGTCATCGCCTTCGTCGCCGCCGACAATCTGCTCGACGCCGAGGTCGAGGTGTCGGAGACCGGTGACGGCGTCGAAGGCTTCGGCCCGCCCCGCGTGGTGCGCGCCGGACTGTCGCTGCGCTGGTGACGCCCGCGCCCGCGCCCGCTAAACCGCCCGTCACGGGAGATCAGACATGACGCGAAACAGCGCACAGTACCTGACCGGCTTCGGCAACCACTTCGCCACGGAAGCCATCAAGGGCGCCCTGCCGGTCGGCCGCAACTCGCCGCAGAAGACGCCGATGGGCCTCTATGCCGAGCAACTGTCCGGCACGGCCTTCACCGCCCCGCGCAGCGAGAACCGCCGAAGCTGGCTCTATCGCCTGCGCCCCAGCGCCCAGCATCCGGCGTATCGGCCGTTCGATCAGGGCCGCGTCCGGTCGGGCCCGTTCAACGACGCCCCACCCAGCCCGAACCGCATGCGCTGGGACCCCCTGCCTCTGCCCGAGGCACCGACCGACTGGGTCGAAGGCTTGGTGACCTATGGCGGCAATGGCGATCCCGAGACCCAGGGCGGAACGGGCATCCACCTGTATGCCGCCAACCGGTCGATGACCGACCGCGTCTTCTACTGCGCCGATGGCGAGCTGCTGATCGTGCCGCAACTGGGTGAGCACGTCTTCGTCACCGAGTTCGGACGCATCGAGGCATTGGCCGGCCACATCGTCGTCATCCCGCGCGGCGTGCGCTTCCGCGTCGAATGCGACGGCCCAATCCGGGGCTATGTCTGCGAGAACTATGGCGCGGCCTTCCGCCTGCCGGACCTCGGTCCGATCGGCTCGAACGGCCTGGCCAATCCTCGCGATTTCGAGACGCCGGTCGCGGCCTTCGAGGACGTGGCCCGCCCCACCGAGTGCATCCAGAAGTTCGCCGGTCGACTGTGGGTCACGACCTTCCAGCACAGCCCGCTGGATGTCGTCGCCTGGCACGGCAACAACGCGCCCTATCGCTACGACACGGCCCGGTTCAACACCATCGGCACGGTCAGCTTCGACCATCCGGACCCGTCGATTTTCACAGTCCTGACCAGTCCGTCGGATACGCCGGGCACGGCCAACTGCGATTTCGTCATCTTCCCGCCGCGCTGGATGGTCGCCGAGGACACCTTCCGCCCGCCCTGGTTCCACAGGAACGTCATGAGCGAGTTCATGGGCCTGGTCACCGGGGCCTACGACGCCAAGGAGGGGGGCTTTGCGCCTGGCGGTGCGTCCCTGCACAACTGCATGAGCGGACACGGCCCGGATCAGGCGTCCTATGACAAGGCGGTGGCGGCGGACCTGAAACCCGTTAAGCTCGACCACACCCTGGCCTTCATGTTCGAGACCCGGTGGCCGATCCGCACCACGGAATGGGCCCAAACCAGCCCGACCATGCAGCTGGACTACGATGACGTCTGGACCGGCTTCGCCAAGGGCGATGTCTGCCGTTGAGAAGGGACTTTGCATGCGCCTCCTGATCGCCACGAGCCTGGCCGTCTGCGCCCTTCTGGCCGGCAGTTGCGCGCCGAACGTGCCGGACGAGGCCGACCTGCCGCCGATGGCCCGCGCCGACCATGACCTGGCCCAGGTGTGCGAGGAAGACGGTGGCGAACTGATGCGCGTTGGCCGGTTGCAGACCGAACGGTGTGTCATTCCCTTTTCGGACGCCAACAAGCCGTGCCGCGACGGTGACGACTGCCTTGGCGACTGTCGCGCCCGGGAAGCCGGGCCGAATGCTGGAAGCAATCTGACTGGCGTATGCGCCCCCAACGACCTGCCCTTCGGCTGCAACACGCCGATCGAGGATGGTCGCGCGCAGCCGACCCTGTGCGTCGACTGATCCCCGCATCCGCATGAGCCAGCCCCTCGTTCCTGTGACATGAGCCTGTCCGAGATCGCCCTGCTGCTGGGGCTGAACCTTCTGCTGATTACGGTCGTCATGACCCTGCTGACCCGTCTGGCGGTGCGCTGGGGCGACGTCAGCTTCATCGACGGCGTCTGGCCCCTGGGCATGCTGCTGCTGGCTCTGGTGACCTTTCCCCGGACCGACGGCGATCCGGTCAGGAAGGGGCTTATCCTGTGGCTGGTCGCCATCTGGGCCATCCGCCTGGGGTGGCACCTGCTGAAGCGCTGGCGCGAGCACGGGGCAGATCGGCGCTACACCGCGATCCTGGACGATCAGGCACAGAAAGGATGGAGCTTCCGCAGGACCGCCTTTCTCTTCGTCTTCCTGCCGCAGGGCGGGCTGGCCTGGCTGAATAGCCTGCCGGCCCAGCTGGGTCAGGTGGCGTACAGCCCTCCGATCGGCTGGATCGGCTGGACAGGCGCGGTCATCGTGGTGATCGGGATCGCCTTCGAAAGCATCGGCGATGCCCAGCTGGCGGCCTTCCGCAAGGACCCTGCCAACCGGGGCAAGGTGCTGGACACCGGTCTGTGGCGCTACACGCGGCACCCGAACTACTTCGGCGATGCCTGTGTCTGGTGGGGTCTGTGGCTGATCGCGGCCGAGACGGGCTGGATCGGCATAGCCTCGATCGTGGGGCCCATCTTCCTGACCTACACCCTGACCAAATGGTCCGGCATCGGCATCACGGAAAAGGCCATCCGCAAGTCTCGACCGGAGTACGAGGACTACATCCGGCGCACGAGCGCCTTTATCCCCTGGCCGCCCAAACGCGGCTGAGCCTTACCGCCGATAGGTGACTTCGCAGCCTGCGGCCGCCGCTGCCGGCAGCGCACCCGGCTTCTCGATGCGCACCTTCACGCCCCGGACGCGAGGGTCGAGCAGGCAGTCCAGCGCCAGCCGCTCCGCGAAGGTCTCCACCAGGCCGACATGGCCCTCCGTGACAATGCGCTGGCAGGCCTCGGCCACGGTTTCGTAGTTGATCGTGTCTGACAGGCCGTGGACCTCGACGGGGCCGAGGTCGAGCGTGACATCGATCACCAGGGGCTGCAGCCGGCCATGCTCGTGGTCGTAGACCCCGATGCCGGCCTGAACTTCCAGACCGCGGACGAAAACCGTCAGGCCTTCCAGGCGGGCTCGGGGCTGGGGCGCAGGAACGGCGGCGAGGGTCACGTCAGGGCTCCGGCGCTCAGTCATCGGCGGGAATGTCGGGCGTCTGCCACGCCAGATGCTGGCCGCCGTCCACGGCGATCATCTGTCCGGTCACCGAGCGCGCGTCAACGAGATAGAGCACGGCGGCGGCGATGTCGTCCGGCCCCGCGCCATGGCCGAGGGGAACGGAGGCGGCTTCGGCGGCGAAGTCCTCGTCAGACTGGTGGATGGACTTCAGCGTGGGGCCGGGACCCACACCATTGACCCGGATCCGGGGCGCCAGCGCCTGGGCCATGGTGCGGGTGGCCCACCACAGACCGTTGCGGGACAGGGCATAGGACACGAAGCGCGGGTCGGGCTTCAGCACCCTCTGGTCCAGCAGGTTGACCACCGCCGACCCGTTGGGTGCCTGAGCCGCGAACGCCTCCATCAGGACGAGGGGCGCGCGGAGATTGGTCTCCATATGCTTGTCCCAGCTTTCGCGGGACAGGTCGCCGACCCGGTCATCCTCGAAGACCGAGGCGTTGTTGACCAGGACGGTCAGCGGACCAAGCTCTGCGGCGGCGGCCGGGACCAGCGCGCGGACCTCGCCTTCCTTTGCCAGGTCGGCACAGAGCACAGTCGCGCGACGGCCCAGGGCACGGACGTCAGCCGCCAGCGCTTCTGCATCCTCGCGCGAGGCGCGGTGGTGAATGGCGATGTCATGGCCGCGCCTTGCCAGCGCCAGCACGATGGCGCGACCGATGCGACGCGAACCGCCCGTGACGAGGGCGGCGCCCAGAGAGGGTTCAGTCAATCCGGCCGAACTCGAGCGCGTTGATGGCGGCGAGAACGACGACGAAACCAATGATGATGCCGAGAGCCAGCATGGGATGCTCCTGTTCGCCGGACGCCATAGAATGCGCCGACCCGCGCATCAAGCGTGCAACGCACCCGGACGATCCATGAGCGACTTCCCCGTCACCGTCTTTCACAACCCCGCCTGCGGCACCTCGCGCAATGTTCTGGCCGCCATACGGCAGGCGGGGCGGGAGCCTGAGGTGGTTGAATACCTCAAGACCGGCTGGACCGAGGCCCGGCTGCGCGACCTCCTGACGCGGATGGGCGAGGGGCCCCGTGCCATCCTCCGCGAAAAGGGAACGCCCGCAGCAGAGCTCGGCCTGCTGGACGCGGGTGTATCGGACGACGCCCTCATCGACGCGATGATCGCCCACCCCATCCTGGTCAACCGGCCGATCGTTCAGACCCCGCTGGGCGTGGTTCTGGCGCGGCCTTCAGAGCGCGTCTTCGACGTGCTGGACGTGCGGCCGGACAGCTTCGTCAAGGAAGACGGCGAGGTCGTTCGCCCGTGATCCCGCTATCGCCCGGCGACATGGCTGTGGCAGCGTGAGCCGATGAACTGGCGCGTTCGAATCGAGCCCTTCACCCGGCCGCTGTTCTTTGCCGTGTCCCGGGCCAGCCGGGGCATGACCCTCGGCGTGCGCGCGGTCGCGGTCGACGGCGAGGGCCGCGTCATGCTGGTGCGCCACACCTATCTGGAGGGCTGGTGGCTGCCCGGTGGCGGAGTGGATCGGGGCGAGGCCACCGGCGATGCGGCCGCGCGTGAGCTGTTCGAGGAGACGGGCCTTAAGGCGACCGCGCCGGGTCGACTGCTGTCCGTCCATTCCAATGAACGGTTTTTCCCCGGCGACCATGTGCTGGTCTATCGCTTCGACGCCTTCGAGGTCGGGGAACTGACCCATCGGGGAGAGATCGCAGAGGCCCGGTGGTTCGACCCTCGCCAGTTGCCGGCCGACGCTCATCGATCGACCCGCGCGCGCTTGGGCGAAATCTTCGGTGGCGCGCCCGTCGATCCGCTCTGGTAGGGAAAGCCGATGAACCTCGGACCCTGGATCGCCATGATCGCCGTCGTGCTTGCCGGCGGCGCCACCGCCCTGCAGGCCCCGACGAACGCCAAGCTGGCCGGGGCCGTCGCCGGCCCTGTGAATGCCGCCTTCGTTTCCTTCGCGGTGGGCACGGCGGCGCTGGGGATTGTCGCCGCCTTCCTGCACGCGCGCCCGGACATGGCCGCGGTCAAGGGTCTGCCTGCCTATGCCTGGATCGGCGGGCTCTATGGCGCGGTCTTCGTCGTGGCGGCGGCCTGGGCGGTCCCCCGGCTGGGCGTGGCCACGACCATCACCCTGATGGTCGCAGGACAGCTGTTGATCAGCCTGGTGCTGGATCACTTTGGCGCGCTGGGCGTGCCGCGCGCCCCGATCAGCCTGACGCGGGTTGCAGGCGTGGCTCTTGTCATCGCGGGCGTGGTGCTGGTTCGGCGGGGCTGAGACCATGTCCGCTCCCCTCCCTGACGCTGGCCGGAACTGGGTCGACGCCCGCGCGCCCGAGGCGTGGAAGCCCTGGCTGAAGCTCGGCCGGTTCGACCGGCCGGTCGGTATCTGGCTGCTGCTGCTGCCGGGATGGCAGGGCATCGCCCTGGCGCTCGGCCAAAATCGGGCCGCGCCCGATCCCTACGATCTGTGGCTGTTCACTGCCTTCGCGATCGGGGCCTGCCTCATGCGGGCGGCGGGTTGCGCCTTCAACGACATCGTCGACCGCGATATCGACCGACAGGTTGCGCGCACGGCCGGCCGACCTGTGGCGTCTGGTCAGATCAGCGTGAAACAGGCGTGGGTCTTCATCGTCACCTGCAGCCTGGTGGCCTTCCTGATCCTCCTCACCCTGGGCCCGACCGCGATCCTTCTGGGCTTCGGCTCCCTGGCTCTGGTCGCGGCCTACCCCTTCATGAAGCGGATCACCTGGTGGCCTCAGGCCTGGCTGGGCATGACCTTCAACTGGGGCGCGCTCATGGGGTTCGCCGCGGTGACGGGAGAGGTGACCCCTGCTGCTGTCCTGCTGTGGCTGGGTGGTGTGTTCTGGACGCTGGGTTACGACACCATCTACGCGCTTCAGGACATCGAGGACGACGCCCTCGTCGGGGTGAAATCCACGGCGCGGCGGCTTGGCTCGGGCGTTCGGACGGGTGTGGCCGTATTCTTTGGCGCAGCCGTCCTTTGCGCCGGGCTGGCAGGGGTCGCGGCCGGGTTGTGGCTGCCGTTCTTCCTTGGCCTCGCCGTCTGCGCCCTCCACCTCGCCTGGCAGGTCTGGCGTCTGCGGCCTGAGGATGGGGCTCTGGCGCTGCGGTTGTTCAAGTCGAACCGGGATGCGGGTCTGATCCTGCTGGCGGCCATCGCGGCGGGTGCGCTATCGGTATCGTTCTGAACGGAGGCTCCTCGTCATGATCGCCCGTCCTCATCTGGTGGCCGTTTCCCTGCTGGCCCTGACCGCGTTGTCGGCCTGCAACCGGGATCGCGCGGAAAAGGCGGCAGACGCGACCCCCGCCGCCGGCGAAGCGGCTGTCGTCACCCCGGCCGAGGCCGCCGCGCCGATGGCCTTCGAATCCAAGACGCCCTACGCGGAGGTCAGCCTGACCCTGCCGATCGCGCTGCGCAGCCAGCCGGATCTGCATGCCCGGCTCTACGCCGCCAACGTGCGCGACCTTCGCACCTTCGCCGAGGGGGCCCAGGCCGACCGCACCGAAGCCGGCGGCGACGAAGGCCTGCCGCCGTACGACAAGACCATCGAATTCACCCCCGGCGCCGAGACTGCCAAACTGTTCAGCCTGATGCGCCAGGTGTCGGAGTTCACCGGCGGGGCCCACCCCATTGCCCAGTTCGGGGCCGTCTTGTGGGACAAGGCCTTGAACCGCGAGATCGCCGCGGCGGATCTGTTCATCAAGCCCGCCGACATGACGGCGCTGGATCAGGCGCTGTGCGCCGCCATCAATGCCGAGAAGCGTCGCCGCGATCCGGCCGCCCAGACGGTCAGCCTGTCCGGCAGCGGGGACTGGAAGTGCCCGACCGCGCTGCAGACGCCTTTCGTCCTGGCCGCCTCGACCGAGCCGGGCAAGGCGGGCGGCCTGACGTTCCTCGTCGGCCCCTACATCGTCGGCCCCTATGCCGAGGGGACTTATGAGGTCACGGTTCCCCTGGCGGCCTTCCGTGCCCTGATCGCCCCGGCCTATGCGGGCGAGTTCGGCGGCGGGCTGAAACCCGCCGCCTGAGGCCTCAGCGCAGGAAGTCGTCGACCACCGCGTCGAACAGGGCCGGCTGGTCGGCCATGATGAAGTGCCGCGCCCCATCGATGCGGACCATCCGCACGCCCGGCAGGGTCGAATACTCCTGCGTCCACAGCCCTTCGGCCAGGGCGGGCGGCGGGCCCCCGTCGGCATCGGTGGCATACAGCGCCGTCACAGGCGTGGTCATGGCGGCCAGACCCGGACGCGCATCGGTGGTCATCACGTCGGAGAAGGCGGCGGCCACTGCGCGGCGGTCGCTGGCCATCGACCATTCCACCATGGCCTCGCGGATCGCCGGATCGCGCGCCAGCCCCTGGGCCGCCTGTTGTTGCTGCGCGCGATAGCTCGCGTCATCCGCCGCGATCATGGCTGCGGCAAACTGGGCGGCGACGGGCCGCGCCGTTTCGGCGGTCACGGTCGGGCCGAAAAGGGCGGAATAGAAGGGCAGGGCGTCGACGATCATCAGCCGTCCGACCAGCGCCGGCTGACGTTGGGCCAGCAGAAGGCCCGACAATCCGCCCATCGAGTGGCCGATGACTGCGGGACGCTCCAGCCCGGCCTCGGCGATGTAGCGGGCCAGCTCTGCGACCTCCGGCTCGACGAAGGGGCCGTCGCCGTGGCTCCAGGGCTCGCCCGCGAAACCGGCCAGCTGGACCAGATGCACGCGGTGGGTCGCAGACAGCCGGTTCGCCAGCGGCCGCCAGACCTCGCGGGAGGAGGCAAGACCGGGAATCAGGATGACGTCGGGTCCGGAGCCCACCACCTCGACCGACAGACGGTCGGAGGTGAAGGCCGGGGCGGTCTGGGCGACGGCCGGACTCGGCAGGGCGGCGCTGACCACAGGCACGGCCGTCATGGCGGCGGCCAGGCACAGGGCGCGCAGGATCGCGCGCCCGGACAGGGCGGTGTTCAACATGATCGATGTCCTTTTTTGGTCAGGTTATCCTGACAAACCGTCAGGCGTGGGGATTGGTGAAGATGGTCTCGACCGGCTCGCCGAAGACGGCGGAGATGCGGTAGGCGAGGTCCAGGGAGGGGTCGTGCTTCTCGGTCTCCAGCGCATTGACCGCTTGGCGCGACACTCCGATGGCGCGGCCCAGCTCCTCTTGGGTCCAGCCGCGCTGGGCGCGAAGTTCCTTCATGCGGTTCTTCATCGGCTGGTGCGGATGAAGGGCGAGACGACGCCGAAACAGCCCCAGAAGACGGGATAGATCAGCCAGGATGACAGGTGCGGCGCGTCGGCGAAGGTCTCCGCGAAACCCCAGAAGGTGGCGAGGGCCATCGTCAAGCCGGTGGCGGCGATGAACTGCTTGGCGGTGACGACGCGCACGAACTCGTCGGCCTCGGCCATGAGGCTGAGCGTCGCCCAGATCTGGCCGACGATGGGGGCCGAGGCCGCTGCCGCAAGGGCCCATTTGGCGGCGGGAGACGCAATGTCGTCGAAGGCCCCGCCCATGATGGCGACCATCAACAGCACATAGGCCGCCATGAAGGCCATCGTCCGTAGAACATATCGACGACCGGGGGGTGAGGCGAAGCTGACGGCGGGTTGCACGGGCGATCTCCCTGAATGTAAGGTCAGCATGACACGGCTTAAAATGTAATGTCAACCTAACATTCTTACCATGCTCTCGCGCCCCTGGCCCGTCCGTCGTAAGCTTTCATCATGCCCGCCGCGCCGCGCGTCAGTCCCGCCGACCTTTTCACGCCAGAGGCGTGGGCGCCCTTCCAGTCGCGCTCAACATGGAAGGGTCCGCTGCTGGTCGTCCACTGCTGGGCCGTGATCGCCGCCGCCATCGCGCTCGGCGTCTGGCAGCCGCTCCTGATCCCGATCTGTGTCATGGTGATCGGCACCCGCCAGCTGGGTCTGGCCATCCTCATGCACGAGGCCGCGCACGGAGCGCTCGCCCGAAACCTGAGGCTGAACGATGTCCTCGGACACTGGCTCTGCGCCGTGCCGATCGGAGCGTCACTGACGGCCTATCGCCCCTACCACCTCGCCCACCACCGCTTCGCCCAGCAACCGGAGGACCCTGACCTGATCCTGTCGGCCCCGTTTCCGGTTAGCGGCGCGTCGCTCCGGCGCAAGATGATCCGCGACCTGACCGGACAGACCTTCTTCAAGCAGCGCGTGCTCTTGCCTGTCGCCGCGCTGCGGCAGCGTTCGGGCAGGATCGGCGAGGCCCATGACTATGACGCCGTCGTCACCGGCCGGTCGGTTCTCGCCTTCCTTGTCTGGAATGCAGCCTTGCTGGCGCTGCTCAGCCTGCTCGGCGTCTGGTGGGCCTTTTTCGCCCTGTGGCTCCTGCCAATGGCGACGTGGTTCCCGCTTGTGACCCGGCTACGCAACATCGCCGAACATGCCTGTGTCGAGGGCTCGGCCGAGGACGCGTTCCGGACGGCGCGCACCACCCGGGCCCGTTGGTGGGAACGCGCCTTCATCGCCCCCTACTGGGTCAACTTCCACGCCGAGCATCACCTCTTCATGCATGTCCCCTGCTGGAACCTGCCCCGGCTGCATCGCGCGATCCGCCAGACCGAGCCGGGCCGGCGGATGGAGGTGGCCGGTGGCTATGTCGAGGTCCTGAAACAGGCGGCGTCGCGACCCGTCTGACGCCCTGCCCCCGGCTACCCCATGCCGCATTGCAGCGAGACGGCTGCGCGCCCAAACAGGGGCGATGTCCCATGCCCCCTCCAGCCGCGGCCTGCCCGTGCCGACCGGCCGCCTGTCGCGGCTGGCGCGCTTCGGCGGACTGGCGACCGGCATCGCCGGTAATGCCCTGGCCGAAGGCGCGGCCCAGCTGGCCCGGGGCCGGCGGCCGACGATGGGTGATCTGCTGCTGACGCCCGCCAATGCGATCCGCGTCACCGAACAGCTGGCCCAGCTGCGTGGGGCGGCCATGAAGATCGGTCAGCTGATGTCGATGGACGCGGGCGACCTTTTGCCGCCCGAACTGTCGGACATCCTCGCGCGGCTTCGCTCCGACGCCCGGCCCATGCCGCCGGTCCAGCTGACCGCGGCGCTGAACCGTCGCTGGGGCCGGGGATGGGAAGACCGCTTCCAGCGCTTCGACATGGCCCCCGTCGCCGCCGCCTCGATCGGCCAGGTCCACCGCGCCCTGACCCGCGAAGGCCGCGACCTGGCGATCAAGGTCCAGTACCCGGGCGTCCGGCGCAGCATCGACAGCGACGTCGACAACGTGGCGACCCTGCTGAAGGTCTCCGGTGTCCTGCCGCGCGAGATCGACCTCGCGCCCCTTCTGGTCGAGGCCAAGCGCCAGCTGCATGAGGAAGCCGACTACGCCCGCGAGGCCGAGCATCTGGCCCGTTTCGGTGCCCTGCTCGCGGGCGATCCCGACCATGTCGTGCCGGGGCTGCACGCAGAGCTGACCCGGCCCGACGTCCTGGCCATGGACTATGTCGAAGGCGGGCCGGTCGAGGCCATGACCGGCGCGTCGCAGGCGGAGCGGGATCGCATCGCGACGGTCATGATCCGACTGCTGCTACGCGAGCTGTTCGACTTCGGCCTGATGCAGACCGATCCAAACTTCGCCAACTATCGTGTCGATGCGGCCGGACGGCTGGTCCTGCTCGACTTCGGGGCGACGCGGGTCATTCCGCCCGCTCTGGCGGAGGGTTATCGCGCCCTGATGCGCGCGGCCATGAACGACGACCGCCGGGCGGCCATCGAGGCGGCCCAGGGCATTGGTTTCTTCGATCACCGCGCCCGCGCCCGTGACGCCGAGGGTCTGGAGGCGATGTTCGATCTCGCCCTGGCACCCTTCAGGGGCGAAGGCCCGTTCGACTTCGGCGACACGGCCGTCGCGGCCCGGCTGCGCGACCGCGGCATGACCTTCGCCCAGGATCGCAACGTCTGGCACGTGCCGCCAGTGGACACCCTGTTCGTCCAGAGAAAGCTGGGTGGTGTCTATCTGCTGGCCAGTCGCCTGAAGGCGCGGGTCGAGGTGCGCCGCCTTCTTGAGCCCTGGCTCTAAGGCAGGGTCGCACTCGGGCAGGCTTCCTATCATCGCCGTCGGTCTCCGGTCTGTGTGCGACCGATTTTGACGTATCGAGGTGCCATAGTGCGGTTCGTGGACATCGCTCCACCGCCCTCTTGCCCGTCCAGATGTACACTATGTCCACCCAGAAAAATTTAGTGGACATTTCCGGACCCGCCCTCGGCGGTCCGGGGAGCCAGTCAGCCACCGTGCCCATCCCTGATCCCACTGCCTTCATCCGCGCCAACACCCGACCTCAGACCGTGCCGCACGCGCCTGAGATCACCCTGTCGCTGGCCGATGAGGTCACGCCGATCTGGCGTCTGACGGAGGAAGAACTGGGCGAGCTCGGGCTCCCGCCGCCGTTCTGGGCCTTCGCCTGGGCGGGTGGACAGGCGCTGGCGCGCTGGCTGCTGGATCACCCGCAGGAGGTGTCGGGAAAGCGGGTGCTGGATTTCGCCGCTGGCTCAGGCCTGGTCGGCATCGCGGCGATGAAGGCGGGCGCGGCCCAGGTCCTGTGCTGCGACGTCGATCCATTCTGCGGCGCGGCCGTGGCTCTGAACGCGCAGGCCAACGGGGTCGAGGTTGCCTTCACCGATGCGAATCTGCTGGATGCCCCTCCACCGGACGTCGACGTCATCTGTGCCGGCGACGTCTGCTACGAACAGCCGATGGCCGGGCGGGTTCTCGACTGGCTGGCATCGGCGCGTGCGAAGGGCGCCCGCGTGCTGATCGGCGATCCGCACCGCACCTACTTCCCGCGAGAGGGCCTGACCTTTCTGGCCGAATATCGCGTTCCGACGACGCGGGAACTGGAGGACTTCGAGATCAAGCGCACCTCGGTCTGGGCCCTGCCGTGATGAGACCGCATCCCTTCCCCTCCACCGTCGTTCCGGCATAGCCTGTCGTCCGGGATCAGGAAGGATCGACGATGCGGTGGCAGGGCGGACGCAGGGGCGGCGGGATCGAAGACCGTCGTGGGATGGGCGGCGGAGCGGTCGCGGGCGGCGGTATAGGCGTCGCGGTTCTGGCGGTGATCGGCTACGTCTTCTTCGGCATCGACCCCGCGACCACCACCCAGGTCGCCAGCCAGTTCGGCGCGGCCAGCGCCACCCAGGAAGGCCGCCAGGGCACGCCGGAAGATCAGGCCGGCCTGTTCGTCGATGTGGTGGGTCGCAACATCAACGACGTCTGGGCGACCAAGCTCGAGGGCTATCAGCCACCCGCCAACATCGTCCTGTACGAACAGGGCACCAACAACGGCTGCGGCTACGGCCAGGCGGCGTTCGGACCCTTCTACTGCCCTGCGGATCGCCAGGTCTATCTGGACCTCAGCTTCTGGCAGGAGATGGAGAACCAGCTCGGGGCTTCCGGCGCCGACTTCGCCCGCGCCTATGTCCTGGCCCATGAGATCGGCCACCACGTCCAGACCCTCACCGGTGCGTCCGAACAGGTCCAGCGCGCCCAGCAATCAGCCCGCTCGGAGGGCGAAGCCAACCGCTATTCCGTCGCGCTGGAGCTTCAGGCCGACTGCTACGCCGGCGTCTGGGCCGCCAATGCGGCGGCGGTGTCCGGCGGCGAGGTCGCGCTGGAGCCGGGCGACCTGGAGGAGGGCCTGCGCACCGCCTCTGCCATCGGCGACGATACGCTTCAGAGGAACGCCGGGCGTGGCGTGAACCCCGAAAGCTTCACCCACGGCTCCTCCGAGCAACGGATGCAATGGCTCCAGCGCGGCTACCAGTCCGGCGACCCGGCCGTCTGCGATACCTTCGCCGACCTCTAGGCCGCTTGTTGCACCGCGAAAGACCCGTCACAGTCGCGGTGTGACCCGCCCCGCCTCCGCCGCCGAAGCCTTGAAGTCCGCCCGCCGCGTGGTGGTCAAGATCGGCTCGTCTCTGGTGGTCGAGGCCGACAGCCGGGGCCCCGCGCTCGGCTGGATGGCCTCTCTGGCCGAGGACATCGCCAGCCTCAGGACCGGGGGGCGTCAGGTGATCCTGGTGTCGTCCGGGGCCGTGGCCCTGGGGCGCGGACGACTGGGGCTGGAGAAGAACGCTCGGCTGGACGAGAAGCAGGCCGCGGCTGCGGTGGGCCAATCCCTGCTCATGCAGGCCTGGGAACAGGCCCTGACCCCTCGCGGCATGACCCCCGCCCAGGTGCTGTTGACCCGGGATGACACGGAGCGACGTCGGCGCTGGCTGAACGCCCGGGCCACGATCGAGGCCCTGCTGAAGCTCTCGGCGGTGCCCATCGTCAACGAGAACGACACGGTCGCGACCGAGGAGATCCGCTACGGCGACAACGACCGGCTGGCGGCGCGAGCGGCACAGCTGGCGCGAGCGGACCTCTTGATCCTGCTGTCAGACGTCGACGGTCTCTATACGGATGATCCCAGGCGTAACGCCTCCGCCCGGCACCTGCCCGTCGTCGACACCCTGACGCCCGAGGTGCTGGCCATGGCAGGCGGAGCCAACACGGAAGCCGACGTCGGCACCGGCGGTATGGCGACCAAGATGGAAGCGGCGCGGATCGCGCGGTCCGCCGGGTGCGCCACCCTGATCGTCTCCGGCCTGACCGCCCGCCCGCTGGCGGCGGTCGCAGCGGGGGCCAGGGCGACCCTGATCACCGCGCCCGCGACGCCATTGCAGGCCTACAAGTCCTGGATCGCCGGCAGTCTGGAGCCGGCCGGTATCCTGACTGTCGATGAGGGGGCGGCCGAGGCCCTGGGCGCGGGACGCAGCCTGCTGGCATCCGGCGTGCGACGGGTCGAAGGCCGGTTCGACCGCGGCGACTGTGTACGGGTGACGGGCGAAACCGGTCAGTCGCTGGGCGTCGGCCTGGCCGCCTATGCCGCCGATGAGATGGAACGCATCCGGGGCCGCCATTCCGGAGAGATCGAGGCCATCGTCGGCTACAAGGGGCCTGGCGTGGCCATTCACCGCGACGACCTGGTGCTGACGTCATGAGCCTGGACGAGACGATGCTGGAGATGGGCCGCCGGGCCCGTGTCGGGGCCGATGCGCTGCGCAACGCGACGGCCACCACCCGGTCGGCGGCACTGACGTCCATGGCGGAGGCGCTCCGGGATCGTTCTGACGCGATCCTTTCGGCCAATACGACGGACGTTGAGCGGGCGCGGGCCAAGGGCGTGTCAGAGGCCCTGATCGACCGTCTGTCACTCACGCCGGGGCGGATTACCGCCATGGCCGGGGCGGTCGATGAGGTCGCCGCCTTCCCCGATCCACTGGGCGCGACGACGGCCCGCTGGACCCGTCCCAACGGCCTGGAGTTCAGCCGGGTGCGGACGCCGCTTGGCGTCCTGGCCATCATCTACGAGAGCCGCCCGAACGTGACGGCCGATGCGGCGGCCCTGTGCATTCGCTCGGGCAACGCCGCGATCCTTCGCTCGGGCTCGGACTGTCTGGACAGCGCGCTCGCCATCCACGCGGCTGTGGCTGAGGGGCTGAGGGCGGCGGGTCTGCCGGGCGAGTCCGTGCAACTGGTCGACACGCCCGACCGCGCGGCGGTCGGTGCCCTGCTGACCGGGCTCGGCGGTACCATTGATCTTCTCGTGCCGCGCGGCGGGCGCAGCCTTGTGGAGCGGGTGCAGGCCGAGGCGCGGGTTCCCGTGCTGGGCCATCTGGAGGGCATCAATCACACCTATCTACACGCCTCCGCCGACATCGGCATGGCGGTCGAGGTGGTGCTGAACGCCAAGATGCGGCGGGTGTCGGTCTGCGGCGCGACCGAGACCCTGCTGGTGGATCGAGAAGCGGCCGCATATCTGTTGCCGCCAGTCGCTGAGGCTCTGATGGCTGCGGGCTGCGAGTTGCGGGGCGACGCGGCGGCCCGTACCCTGATTTCCGGCATGGGCGTCGCCGAAGAGGCGGACTGGTCGACCGAATATCTGGCACCGATCCTGTCGGTGAAGGTGGTGGACGGGCTGGACGCGGCGGTGGCCCACATCAACCGCTACGGCTCGGGCCACACCGAGGCGATCGTGGCCGAGGACAGCTTCGCCGCCGCCGCATTCCAGGCGGTTGTCGACGCCTCCATCGTGCTGTGGAACGCCTCGACCCAGTTCGCCGACGGAGGCGAGTTCGGCTTCGGCGGGGAGATCGGGATCTCGACCTCACGGCTGCATGCGCGTGGCCCGGTCGGGGCAGAGCAACTGACCAGCTACAAGTACGTCGTGAAGGGACGAGGGCAGACGCGCCCCTGACCTCAATAACCCTCAACCCTCAGGCCTTGTCCGTCGGCCACATGAAGCTGGCCGCGGCCCAGGTCCATCACGAGTGTGCGGCCCTCGAAGGCTTCCATTCCGAGCAGGGCGTCGGGAAAACCCGGCAGGGAAGTGTTCGCATAGATGGGCACTTCGGCGTCGCGATACAGCCGGTCGCCCACTGTCACTGTCCGCGCCAGCACCACCTCCGCGGCGATGGCTCCGCCCAGGACTATGCTTGAGGTCCGGCGGGTCGGACGACCGTCGAGCAGGCCGGCACTGGCGGCCGCGTCGCGCCCGAGCGCGAGGAGCGCCGACGCGCCGGTGTCCACCACCGCCTGAACCGTCGCGCCTTCCACTGTGACTTCGGTGGACAGGGCGGTGCCAGAGCGACTGACGAGTATGGGGCGGGCGTCGGTGGGGGGCACATGATCATCGGCGCGAAGGAAGCGCAGGCGATGGCTCACGGTATCGAGTTCCAGCACGGTCTTGCCTAGCAGATCCTGGCCCAGGATCAGGGGCGCCGACAGACCGTCGCGCATCGCCAAGGGTCCCAGTGCGAGGATGGCGGTGCGCAGCTTTTCCACCCTCATGCCACCAAACGAGAGGCTGAGCGTCGTGCCGCGACCCATTTGGGCCCCACCGCCGACGCCATAGGCCACCAGCGGCAAATCGACGGCTCGATCCATCCCCAGCAGATCGAACAGTCCGCGATCGATGACCGAGTACTCGGCCCCCGAATCCACCAGCGCCCGAATGGTCTGACCTGCAACAGAGACCAGCACCGTGGGAACCGATGCGCGCGGTTCATCATAAGGCAGCCAGCCGCTGGACCCGTCGGCAGGGAAGTTCACGCCGGGGTCGCGCCACAGCACGTTCTCCCTCAGCCACCACGCGCCTCCAACGCCGCCGGCGAGCAGGCCGGCTCGGATCAAGAGGTCGCGGCGGTTCATGGGCTGGAGTTTGGGGAGGCGGTGGGGCCGTGTCGAGGCGAGAGGGTGACGACGAGTGGCTGGTGGCTAGCGGCTAGAGGTCACAGCTGTCCTGAGGCCCGGACCGTGAGCCGATCACCAGCCACTAGCCACTAGCCACTTCTCAGACCTCAAACCTCACACCCTGTGCCAAAGGCAGGGCGGAGGAGAAGTTCACCGTCTGGGTCTGGCGGCGCATATAGGCCTTCCAGGCGTCGGAGCCTGACTCGCGGCCGCCGCCGGTGTCCTTCTCGCCGCCGAAGGCTCCGCCGATCTCGGCCCCCGACGGGCCGATGTTGACGTTGGCGATGCCGCAGTCCGAGCCCCAGGCGGACAGAAACTGCTCTGCTTCGCGCACGCTGTCTGTGAAGACACACGAGCTCAGGCCCTGGGGCACGGCGTTCTGGATCGCGACCGCGTCGTCGAACTCGCGCCAGGTCAGGACGTAGAGGATGGGGGCGAAGGTCTCGTGCATGACGACCGGAGTCTGGGCTGGCATACGCACGATGGCGGGACGGACGTAGGTGCCTGCGCGATCGACCCGGCCGCCGCCAGTGACCACAGTCCCGCCCTGTTCGATGGCCTGGGCCAACGCCTGGTCGAAGCCAACGGCTGCAGCCTCGTCGATCAGCGGGCCGACCAGCACACCGTCCTCGCGCGGATCGCCAATGGGCAGGGTGTCATAGGCCTTGGCCAGCCGGGCGATCAGGGTCTCGGCGACATCTTCTTGAACCAGCAGGCGACGCAGGGTCGTGCACCGCTGGCCGCAGGTGCCGACCGCCGAGAAGGCGATGGCCCGAACGGCCATGTCGAGGTCGGCCGAGGGGGTCACAATCATCGCGTTGTTGCCCCCCAGCTCGAGCAAGGTCCGACCCAGTCTCGCCGCGACGGTCTGAGCGACCGCCCGACCCATTCGGGTCGAGCCGGTAGCCGACACCAGCGGGATGCGTGGATCGGCGGCCAGGGCCTCGCCCACATGGCGGCCGCCGATCAGGACCTGAAGCAGGCCGTCGGGCGCGTCGCCGAACCGGGCCAAGGCGCGCTCCACGACCGCCTGGGTCGCCAGTGCCGTCAGAGGCGTCTTCTCCGACGGCTTCCAGATCACCGGGTCTCCGCAAACCAGCGCGAGTGCTGCATTCCAGGCCCAGACAGCGACCGGAAAATTGAAGGCCGAGATCACGACGACCGGGCCCAGGGGCTGCCAGGTTTCGCGCATGTGGTGCCCGGGCCGTTCGCTTGGCAGCGTCAGGCCGTAGAGCTGGCGCGACAGGCCGACGGCGAAGTCGCAGATGTCGATCATCTCCTGGACTTCACCCAGACCCTCCGACGCGATCTTGCCGGCCTCCAGCGTCACGAGAGCAGCGAGATCGGCCTTGGCAACGCGGAGTTCGTCGCCCAGCAGGCGGACGAGTTCGCCACGGCGGGGGGCCGGAACGCGACGCCAGGCGTCGAAGGCGATGGCGGCGGAGGCGATGGCGCGCTCGACCTCGTCCCGTGTGGCGACGCGAACCGGGCCAACGCTTGACCCATCGATGGGCGACCGGGTCGGCAAGCCACCCGGGGCGAAGATGTTCTCGGGTACGCCCATGCGGGAGAGGATGGCGCGGGCGTCTTGGGCGGCGGTCATGGCGGACTCCTTGTCCGCTCGGCTTAGCCTCGGCCCTTGGCGAACGAAAGGGCCGCCGCCCTTGCGGACGGCGGCCCCCGATTTCCAGAGCAGACGCTTACCAGCGGTCGCGACGGCCGCCGTCGTGACGGTCTTCACGGAGCTGGTAGCGGATGTGGTCGAGCCGGTCTTCCAGATCCCGGCGCTCCCACCTCGACAGGCCGTCGCGGCTGTAGCGCCAGCTCAGACGCTGGACCTCGTCGAGTTGCCAGCGCAGGTTCTGGGCTTCGCGGCGGCTGATGGAACCGCGCCAGGCTGCACGATCGACGCGCTCGGACAGGCGGGCCTGTTGTGCGCGGAACTCGCCGTGGCCCCCGCCTTGCCAGCCACCATTGTACTCGCCGCTATAGCCACGGTCATGGCCACGGTCGTGGCCGTAGGATTGGGCCAGCGTCGGGGTCGCGATTGCGACCGCCGACGCCGCCAGCAGCGAAAGCAGCGCTTTCTTCGTCAGGGCGGTCGTCATCATTTTCTTCCTTCGAAACGGTCCGGGGATCGGGCCGATGAGCGAAAGAAACCACGGTGAAGCTGACAGGCCTCTGAGCCGGTTGTTGTCCAGCGTTCAGCGAGATGAACCGCAACGCTGCAAATGAAGGAAGGGCCGGCCGCCGTGGATCAGGCACGGCCGGATTTTCATCACGCCTTCACCTTCTCTCTGAACCCGACGTCAACGGCCGAGGACGTAGGGTGCCCGTCCAATCAAGAGGGTGGCGATGGCGCGCGCGCTGTTCCAGAAAGGCCAGAAGGTCTGGGTCGAATGCGTCGGCGCATGGGCCCACATCGAAAAGGTCCAGCCGGTGTGGGCCAAGGGCTTCGACGAACCCGTGCGCGTGACCTACGACGTCGGACTGGGGCGCGAGTTCCAGGCTGCGGAACTGACACTGCCGGCTGACGATGAAGCGCCCGACATGAGCGGTTGGCGGCTGCTCAGAGCCAGGAACAAGTGGCAGTCGGCCGAGGATACGCCTCATCATCCCTATCCGGGCACCTATCCGGTCGTCGTTACCGACACCGCCGACTGGGGTGGCTGGCGCGTACTGGGCGCTGAGTATGACCGCGACCCGCATCGCATCGAGTTCCAGGCCCGCCTGATCACCGCTGCGCCGCGTCTGATGGCGCTTGCGGAACGGCTGATGGACAGCGTGGCCGAGAGCCCCGACGACGCCCCGCCCGAGAGCCTCGCCCTGGCGCGTGAGGCGCGTGCGATCCTGAAGTCCGTGACCCAGGTCACGGTGGCTCCCGTCGAGATGTCTGCGGCATCCGCAGCGCCCGGTCCGGTCGCGCGCGTCGCGGCCTGAGCCCGGCAAGGTTTCGTTAACCAAGCCTCGACAGGATTCCGCGACGCAGCCTAGATTCCGGAGCGTCGTCGAATCGCCAAGCGCTCGCCCCGGCCCCTCCGGCCGCGACGCCGCGAACTGTCCGGGAGAGCGCCTTGCGGGGCAACGAGCGCCGCATCCAGCATCCGGGCCGAAGGGCTGCGGACAATGCCAGCCCGGCCCTTCCGGCCTGGGCGCGCATCACCGTGCTGGCCCTGACCCTCGGCCTTGCTCTCTATGTTGTTCTTTTCGCGCGCGAGAGCACCCGGCCTGCGCGCGAGGCGGCGGTCCTGCGAGAGCAGGCTCTGTCGCGCGAGGTTGCCTTTGGCGCGGCCCGGATGGAGGCCGATCTGGTCTCGGCGCGCCTCGGTCTCGCAGCCGCGCGCGCGGCTCTGACACGAAACCCGGATCGGCCCCTCGACGCTGTTGAGGCCGCCCGCGCCGTCGCTCCGGCCAGCGCGTTTGCGGTCCTCAATGGTGACGGTGAACCCCGGGCCGCCCAGGGCAGCGGGCCGGAAGGCTTTGTGTTTTCCAGTGAGGCTGAACTGCAGCCCGCCTCGGACCGTGCCGCGCTTTTGACCCTGTCCGAAGGTGCAGGGGGACGGATCGTCGCCCGTACGCCGGTTCCGGTTGATCTCGGCGGCCGGCTGTTGATCGTCATGCCGCAGGTGGGTGTGATTGCTTCGGGGGAAGGCGATCTGGAGCGCCGCATCGGCGTAGGCCTCGGACCTCTCATGGAGGCCGGAGAGCCGATTAAGGTTTCGCTCTCCTCCGATCGCGCGATCGAGGCGGTCGCGGTACCCGTCGGATCGACCGGCTTGAATGCTGTTGCGTGGCGTCCGGAGACCGCCGGCGCAGCAGCGGTCATCAGCGATCTCTGGCTTCTGATCGCGCCTCTGGGTCTGGGTGTGCTGGTGTTGGGCCTGGCCCTGATGCAGCGCTGGCGTCAGAGCCGCGCGGCCAAGGTTTGGGCTGATACGGAGCATCGCTTCCGCGTGGCGGTCGAGGCCGCGCGTTGCGGCGTCTGGGAGTGGGACACCGAGGCCGACGAGGTAAGTGTCTCGGACTATATGGCCGAGCTTCTGGGCCTTCCTGAGGGGGGAACCCTTCCGGCGGCATCGGTCATGGAGCGGATCCATCCTCGCTATCACGAACTGGTCGAGCATGCCCTGCGTCAGGCGTCTGCCCTCGGCTCCTTCGAAGTGACCTTTCCGGTGCCGATCGAGGGCCAGGGTGCCCGGTGGATCGACGCCCGGGGCCAGGCGCGCGGCGCGCGCGGCGAGGACGGCTTCTCCATGATCATGGGCGTTGCGCTCGACATCACCGAGGCCCGGCGCGCCAAGGCCCAGGCCCAGTCGGCCGAGAACCGGCTGAGGGACGGCATCGAGAGCGTGTCGGACGCTTTCGCGCTGTTCGACGGCAACGGCCGGCTGATCCTGTCCAATGTCGCTTTCAAGGACGCCTTCGGCTTTGCCGACGGGGCGTTGCGCAAGGGCGCGCTGAAGGACGAGCTGACGCGGATCGCGGCTTTGGCCATCAAGGCTGATCGTCCATCTGCTGAGGGTCGTGCCGGGGCCCGTGAAGTCGAACTGCACGACGGTCGGGTGCTGCAGCTCAACGAACGCTTCACCGGCGACGGGGGCACGGTGGTCACCGCCGCTGACGTCACGGCCATTCGTCGGCAGGAACTGGAACGTCAGAGAGCGGCGGACTCGCTGCGCGTGACGGTCGATCAGCTGGAGGCCAGCCAGGAGAAGCTCAGCCTGCTCGCCCGCAAGTACGAGATCGCCATGACCCGGGCCGAGGCCGCCAACCAGGCCAAGTCCGAGTTCCTGGCCAATATGTCCCACGAGCTGCGGACCCCGCTGAATGCCATCAACGGTTTCTCCGAGATCATGGCGGGCGAGATGTTCGGCCCGCTGGGCGACGCCCGCTACAAGGGATACGCAGGCGACATCCTGAAGTCGGGTCAGCATCTGCTCAGCCTGATCAACGACATCCTCGACATGGCCAAGATCGAGGCGGGCAAGATGACCCTGCACTATGAGGCGGTCGATCTGATCGAGGTGTGCGAGGACGCGATCCGCCTGATGCGCGGCAAGGCCATGGAGTCCGGGCTGGCCCTGACGCTGGACGCCGGAGACCTCCCTGAGGTGGAGGCTGACTATCGCGGCCTGAAGCAGGTCATGCTGAACCTGATTTCGAATGCAGTGAAGTTCACGCCGGAAGGCGGATCCATCACTGTCTCCGTTCAGCCGATGACCACCGGCCGGATCAGGATCGCGGTTGTCGACACCGGCATCGGCATCGCTGCGGAGGACCTCGCGCGGCTGGCCCAGCCGTTCGAGCAGGTCGAGGGCCAGCATTCCAAGACCACCCAGGGTACCGGCCTTGGCCTAGCCCTGACCAAGTCGCTGATCGAACTGCACGGCGGCCAGATGGTGATGGAAAGCAAGCCCGGCGCGGGAACCACCGTCAGCTTCGACATCCCGGTGCGACGCCCCGCAGAGCAGCCCCAGTCTCACGGCGAGCCTCAGGCCCGCGCGGCCTGATCCGAAGGCTCCACACCCTGCGTCGCTGAAGCTTGGCGATTCGGTTTGACTCCGAACCGAACCAGAACAAATAATGAACATTCAGGTTCCGTGATTGCCATGATCGCCCCTTCACCCACGCCAGACGCCCTCGTCCCGCCGCCGCTGACCGACCTTCGCGCCGGTCTGGAGGAGGCGTGTGCGACCACGCCGCGCGACATGGCCGCGACCCTGGCCTTCGCGCTCGCGAGGGTTCCTGCGGGGGATCGGCGAGGCGTGGGGCTGGCCCTGACCCGCGCCTGGCTGAGCGAGCACGGCCGTCCCTATGGCCCCGGTCTGGCGCGGTTCGGACGGGCCGAGGGCGTCTTGCTGATCGTCTGCCGCACCCAGGCCGAGGCGCTGTGGACGATGGAGCAGGCTCTGAAGTCCGGTGGGCTGTCGCTGGTGTTGGGGGGGATCGAGGGTGCTGACCTGACCCAGACGCGGCGCCTGGATTTCGCCGCGCGTGACGGAGCGTCGGCGGGGCTGCTGCTGCGGACGCGGACCGGCGATCTGTCGGCCGCGCGGCGTCGCTGGCGCATCGCGGCCGCGGCCAGCGGAGGCGATCCCTATGACGTCCGGGCACCCGGGCCAATGCGCCTGATGGCCGAACTGACCCGCAGCCGGGGCGAGCGGCCCGGCGTCTGGATGCTGGAGATGGAGGATGAGACGCATCGTCTCCGTCTGGCTGATCGACTGGCCGGTCACGGTCATGGCCCGGTCGGCCGGACTAAAGCGGCCTGACAAGAAATCTCCGCTCATCCCGGCGAAAGCCGGGACCCAGTTCTTTCGCGGGGACTCTTTGTCTGGGATTGGCGCAGCATCAAACTCGAAAGACCGATCGCCCAAAGCACTGGGTCCCGGCTTTCGCCGGGATGAGCGGGAAGAAGAAAAGCCTGTCGCCCTCATACTGAAGACGGCGCGGGGCGCGGTGATCCATGCCCTGAACCCGGCCGCGCGCGCGGTGGGCCTCAGCCGGGGACAGACCCAGGCCGATGCACTCGCCATGATCCCTCATCTGGAGTGCCGACCGGCCGATCCGGAAGCCGATGCCAAGGCGCTGCGGGCGCTGGCCGTCTGGGCCGAGCGATGGTCGCCGTCGGTCAGCCTCGACGCTTCGGACGGCGGGCTGGAGGGTCTGTTTCTCGACGTCACCGGCGCGACCCATCTGTTCGGTGGGGAGGCGGCTCTGGTCGCCCAGATCGAGCGGCGACTGGCCGACGCCGGGGCACGTTCGCGGGTCGCCATGGCACCCACCCCAGGCGCGGCCTGGGCGCTCGCCCGCTGGGGGACTGCCCGGCGGATCGCCAACGACGATGCGCGCCAGCTTCTTGCACCCCTGCCGGTCGAAGCGCTGCGGATCGATGCGGCGACGCTGCGTCAGGCGCGGCGGTTTGGGCTCAAGACCATCGGAGACCTCTATCCCATGCCGCGCTCCGGCCTGGCGCGTCGGTTCCGCGACGTCGACGGAGCTGGTCTGGTCCGGCGGCTGGACCAGGCTCTGGGCCTGACCGCCGAGGCCCTGATCCCCGTGCGCGCGCCGGCCAGATATCGCGGCTGGGAGGCCTATGCCGAACCCCTGACCGATACCGCCGGCATCGAGGCGCGGGTGCCAGGCCTGGCCGAGAGCCTGTCGCGCGCCCTTGAGCGGGACGGGCAGGGCGCGCGGGTCCTGACGCTCACCGCCTTCCGCGTCGACGGGCGCACCAGCGATGTCTCTGTCCGCATGGGCCGGGCGTCGCGCGACGTGAAGGTCTGGCTGAGGCTGTTCCGCGAGACGGGGATCGAGCGGATCGATCCCGGTTTCGGCGTCGACGCCCTGATGCTGTCGGCCGATGTCGCTGAGCCTCTGGCCGCGCATCAGATCGAGATAGGCCAGGAGGCGACGGCGCGTCAGGCCGAGGGGTTTGCCGCCCTGATCGACCGGCTGTCGGCGCGGCTGGGCGACGAGGCAGTGCGGGTCGCATCGCCCGCCGGTTCCTGGCTGCCCGAGCGTGCCGAGCGCTGGCGGCCCGCGCTGGCCAGAGCACCGGCCCCGCTCGAGGGACCGGCGACGCACGACCGCCCCCGGCCGCTGATGCTGCTCGATCCCCCCGAGCCGGTGGAGGCCATCGCTGAACTGCCCGATGGCGCGCCGGCTCGCTTCATCTGGCGGCGGGTGTGCCGCCGGGTCGCCCGCGCCGATGGGCCCGAGCGTCTGTCGCCGGAATGGTGGCGGCCACGCGGAGATGGGCGTCAGGTCCGCACGCGGGACTACTATCGCATCGAGGACGATCAAGGCCTGCGCTACTGGCTGTTCCGCGAGGGGTTGTACGGGCCGGAATACACGGGCGGAGCGGACGAGCGGGCACCGTCGTGGTGGATGCACGGGATGTTCCCGTGATGTGGTGGCCCCATCCTCACTGGTCCGGCGAATACGCCGAGCTCGGCGCCATGACCAACTTCAGCTTTCTGGAGGGTGCGTCCCATCCCGGCGAGTTGATGGGGCAGGCCCGGGCGCTGGGGTTGTCGGCCGTGGGCGTGGCGGACCGCAATACGATGGCCGGCATGGTCCGCGCCCTGATCGGGGCCGAGGACAACGACATCCGTCTGGTGGTCGGCTGCCGGCTAGGGTTCCTGGACGGGACCGAACTGATCGTCTTTCCCCGAGATCGCCTAGCCTACGGCCGTCTGTGTCGCCTGCTGACGCTGGGCAAGAGCGAGATCGATGTCTCTCCCCCGTCGCCTCCCACCTCCACGCCGCCATCCTCCGACTTGATCGGAGGATCAGACTATCCGCTATCTGATCAGGGGGATGACGTACGGTTCTCGCCTCGCCCCTACCTTCGCCTCGTCACGACGTCCGATCCTCCGATCAAGTCGGAGGATGACGGAGCGGGTGTAGCGAACGGAAAGGAGACACCAGCCTCGCCTCCCGATCCCGACCGCATCCCCAAGGCCGAGACGCGGCTGACGTTCGAGCAGGCCGTCGCCTTCGGGCGCGACATGATCGCGCTCGTCCCCGCGCCCGAGGTTCCCGACACCGCCTTCGAGGCGCGGCTGCTGGCCTGGCGGCAGGCCTGGCCGGACGAACTCTATCTCGCCGCCCAGCCGCTGTGGCGCGGAGGCGACCGGGCGCGGCTGAACCGGCTAGCGGCGATGGCCGAGCGCACGGCCGCAGCGCTGATCGCCACCAATGCGGTGCTGTATCACCACCCCGAGCGGCGACCGTTACAGGATGTCCTGACCTGTATCCGCGAGAAGACCACCATCGACGCGGCGGGCCTGAGGCTCCAGGCCAACGCCGAGCGATACCTCAAGCCGCCCAAGGCCATGGCCCGCCTGTTCAAGGGCCACGAGGCGGCACTCGAGCGGACGATGGAAGTGGCGCGCGCCTGCACATTCTCGCTCAGGGAGCTCAGCTATCAGTACCCCGACGAACCCGTGCCGAGCGGCTGGTCGGCGGGACGCTGGCTGATCCGCCTGACCTTTAAGGGCGCACGCGACCGCTGGCCCGACGGTGTGCCCGACAAGGTGGTGCGCACCATCATCAAGGAAATCCGCCTGATCCGGCAGTTGAACTACGCGCCCTACTTCCTGACTGTGCACGACATCGTCGCCTGGGCGCGCGCCGAACCGCGCGAGATCCTGTGCCAGGGTCGGGGCTCGGCGGCGAACTCGGTCGTCTGCTTTTGCCTGGGCGTGACCAACGTCGATCCGACCAGTCAGGACGTGCTGATCGAGCGCTTCATCTCGGCGGACCGCTCCGAGCCGCCCGACATCGACGTCGATTTCGAGCACGAGCGGCGTGAGGAGGTGATGCAGTACGTCTATCGCCGCTATGGCCGCGACCGGGCGGGCATCGTCGCCACCGTCATCCACTACCGCCCGCGTTCAGCCATCCGTGACGTCGGCAAGGCGCTGGGTCTGACGGAAGACGTGACCGCGCGTCTCGCCGATACCGTCTGGGGCTCCTACGGCGCGGAGGTGAAGGACGAGCACGTTGATCGGGCGGGCGTGCGTCGCGACGACCCGCGCATGAAGCTGACGCTGGATCTGACCGCCGAGTTGATCCAGTTCCCGCGCCACCTCAGCCAGCACGTCGGTGGCTATGTGCTGAGCCAGACGCCGCTGTGCGAGATCGTGCCGATCGGCAATGCGGCCATGGCGGATCGCACCTTCATCGAATGGGACAAGGACGACATCGATTATCTGAAGCTGATGAAGGTCGATGTGCTGGCGCTCGGCATGCTGACGGCGATGAAGCGGGCGTTCCGCATGATCGAAGGGAGTTATGGCCGCAAGCTGGAGCTGCACACGGTGCCGAGGGAGGTGCCGGCGGTCTACGACATGCTGTGCAAGGGCGACTCTCTGGGCGTCTTTCAGGTCGAGAGCCGGGCGCAGATGGCCATGTTGCCGCGTCTTCGACCGCGCGAGTTCTATGATCTGGTGGTGCAGGTGGCGATCGTGCGGCCGGGTCCGATCCAGGGCGACATGGTCCACCCTTATCTGAAGCGCCGGGCTGAGCGCCGTGCGGCCCAGGAGGCGGGCCTGCCTTTCCACATCGACTATCCGCACCCCTCGCCCGAACACGGCGACAGGGACGAGCTGAGGCGGGTGCTGGACAAGACACTGGGCGTGCCGCTGTTCCAGGAACAGGCCATGCGCATCGCCATGGAGGCGGCGAAGTTCTCGCCCAAGGAGGCCAACGGTCTGCGCCGCGCCATGGCCACCTTCCGCCACATGGGCACGATCGGCCAGTACGAGGAGATGATGGTCGGGCGCATGAAGGCGCGCGGCTACGATCCCGAGTTCGCCGAGCGCTGCTTCAACCAGATCAAGGGGTTCGGCGAATACGGCTTTCCCGAGAGCCACGCCTGCGCCTTCGCTCACCTGGTTTATGTCTCGTCCTGGGTGAAGTGCTTCTATCCGGACGTTTTCACCGCCAGCCTGCTGAACAGTCAGCCGATGGGCTTCTATGCGCCCGCCCAGCTGGTGCGCGACGCTGTCGAGCATGGCGTCGAGGTGCGCCATCCGGACGTCAACGCCAGCGGATGGGACGCCTCGCTGGAGGCCCGGTCGGGACAGGACCGGCACGCGCTTCGGCTGGGGTTCCGCTCCATCGACGGTTTCCGCGAGGTCTGGGCCGAGGCCATCGTCGCCGCGCGCGCGGCTGCCCCCTTCCGCAATCTCGAAGACCTGCGGGTGCGCGCGGCCCTGCCGCCCTCGGCGCTGGATCGGCTGGCGGAAGCCGACGCCTATGGCTCTCTCGATCTGACCCGCCGCCAGGGCATGTGGGCAGCACGAGGCGCGCCCCCGGCCTCCAGCGCGCCGCTGTTCGAGGCCATGGGGCTGGACGAGGCGGACGGCGCTCCGCCCTCGGCCTTACCCCAGCTGACGCCGGGCGAGGAGGTGGTCGGCGACTATCAGTCGATCCGCCTGTCGCTGAAGGGCCACCCGGTCGCCTTCCTCAGGGAGCGGCTGGCCAAGGCCGGGGCCATCACGGCGTCGGCCTATCAGGCGACGAAGGACAACCGTCGTGTCGCTGTCGGCGGGGTGGTGCTGGTCCGCCAGCGGCCGGGCTCGGCCAAGGGGGTGGTGTTCCTGACGCTGGAGGACGAGACAGGCGTGGCCAATCTGGTCCTGTGGCCCGATGTGTTTGAGCGCCTTCGGCCCGTGGCGATGGCGGCCCGCATGGTGCTGGCGAAAGGTCGGGTGCAGCGCGCCGACAACGTCACCCATCTGGTCGTCGAGGACCTGGTCGACTGGACGCCGATGCTGGGCGACCTGTCGGATCAGACTTCTCCGGGTTCGGCCCATGCGCCCGCCCGGGGCCGCCATCCACGCGACGTGCGCGTCCTGCCGGGGTCGCGCGACTTCCACTGACCTTGCCATCCGGGGTCCGAAGGCCGAAATAGCGCCCGCTCATGCCCCAGGTCCGTTTCACCCGCCGCTTTTCCATGGCCCACCGTCTTCTGGCGGACGCGGGCTCGCGCTGCGCCGTGCCCCACGGTCACAACGAGTTCGTCACGGTGACCCTGGCGACGGACCGGGAGATGGCGTTCGGCGGCTCCAACTACGTCGCTTCCTTCGAGAGCCTGAAGAAACGCTGGCACGGATTTATCGATGGCGCGGTTGATCACGCGTTCCAGGTCAACGCCGCCGACCCCTTGCTGGACTGGTTCCGGACGCACGAACCGCACCGTCTGACGCAGGTCATGGTGTTCGACGGCGACCCCACGACCGAGGCCTTCGCCATCGCGCTGCGGCGCAAGATCGAGGCGATCCTGACCGCCGAGGGGTCGGCCTATCGCTGCATCGAGCTGGCGCTGGAAGAGACCCCGACCAACACCATCGTCGTCGGCGAGACCCTGAGCACGGCCGAGCGCGCTTGGATGGCGGGTGGCTGGATGGATCGCCCGGACCAGTCGATCAACGACCTGAAGGCCTGAGGGCGACTTGCCTGATCCCGGGCGGATCGCCATTGTCGCAGCCTGACTCCAGAGGAACTCCGATGGCCGAACCCGGCGATCCGCAAGCGACAGACGCCACCCGTCCGGATCACGATCTGGACGACGCGGTCGGCTTCGCCTCGCCCGCGTCGCTGGCCGGACGTCCGCGTGAGGCTGCGGTGCAGGCCGAAACCGAGCTGGAGCCTCAGCCAGAACCCGTGGTCGAGCCCGAGCCGCTTGAGGCCGTCGAACCGGAGCCGTTCCTGGCGTCCCCCGAGCCTGAGCCCATGGCATTGCCCGAACCAGAACCGGAACTGGTGCCAGAGCCAGAGCCGGAACCCATCGCCGTCTCGCCGTCACGCCATATGCCTCCCCCGGTAGATCCGACACCGGCCTGGGCGCGTGAGACCCCGCCGTCAGCGACTTACGCAGGCTTTGGCGCGCGGCGGGAACAGCCTGAGGCGGTAGAGGGCGCCAACAGCCTTTTCACTACCTACGCCCTGATCCTGTTCGCGGTGCCGACGCTGGGGGTCTCGGCCCTCATCGCGCTTCTGGCCGTCACCGGTCGCCCGGCTCCGACGGGCGATGTCGCCGCCAGCCATTTCGTCTTCCAGCAGCGCACCCTGTGGGCCGGCGCGGTGGTGGCCCTGGCCGGGGCTATCCTGATCGCCGTGGGCCTGGGCGTGTTTGTCCTGTTTATTCTGACGGTCTGGTTGATCCTTCGGGGCGCTTCGGGCGTTCTGAAGCTGAAGGCCGGACGCGCCATGCCTCATCCGCGTGGCTGGCTGATCTGACAGGGACCCCTCCATGACCGACGCCCACCAGCCCCGCTTCCAGCCCGGCCATGAGGGCGAGGGCAAGCCCGCCGCCCTGATCGCCTGGGCGCTCTACATCCTGTCGATCCCGTCGGCGAACCTGCTGGTCATCGTCGGTCTTGTCGTAGCCTATGCCGCGCGGGCGACCGCCACCGGCATCCCGGCCCAGCATATCGAGGCCCAGATCCGTCTGTTCTGGTCGGTCTTCTGGTGGACCATCGCGACCTGGGTGCTGATCGCCGTCAGCGCGGTGGCATCGCTCGTTCTGATCGGCATTCCGTTCCTTCTTCTGTTCCTTGCGATCTGGTTCCTGATCAGCGTCTGGTTCACCGTGAAGAGCGTGCTCGGTCTGCTGCAGCTTCTGCAGGACAAGCCGGCCTGACGAACCGTCGCAGTCCGGAACGGTCCGCTGGGCACAAACATTTCGGCGGCTCACTGAGGGAGCAGGCCATGAGCGATCTTCGCGATGTCACCGAAAGGCGGCGTTACGAGCAGGGCTTCGCCGACGCGGACGGTGTCATGCGCTGCGTCTGGGCCGACTACGCGGATCGTGTGAACGGCCGGGCGATCCTGCACGTCGAGGCCGAACCACAGTTGCGCGGCACAGGAGCGTCCGGGAGATTCATGCAATCATTGGCCGATCATGCTCGCAAAGAGGCCATCAAGCTTGTGCCGGTCTGCGGATATGCCGCCGCCTGGTTCCGCCGCCACCCCAACGAGGCGGACCTGCTGGCCAGCCCGGCCTGAACAAAATCTCGCTGGAGTTTGGCGACAGTGTGCGTCGGGCTGAAAGGGAGGGCGCGATGGGACCAATCGATTTGACCGCGTTCAGCGACGTCGCAGGGCCCCTGCAAACGTGGGTCCTGCCCGCCCTTCTGGGGCTCGGCCTCGCCTCGGCGACGGGCCTGCGGACCTTCCTGCCGCTGCTGATGCTGGCCCTTGCCGCACGGTTCGGCCTGTTCGGCATCGACCTGAACGACCGCATGGCATGGCTGGCGGACTGGCCCGCCATCGCCGCCCTGGCGGTGGCTGCCGCGGTTGAGTTTACGGGCGACAAGATCCCGGTCGTCGATCATGCGCTCAATGTTCTGGGCGCCTTCACCCGGCCGATCGCCGGGGCCATAGCGGCGGCCAGTGTCTTCGCCGGGGTCGATCCCATGACGGCGGCCATCGCCGGGCTGATTGTCGGAGCCCCGACCGCCTTCGCCTTCAACGCCGCCCAGGGCGGGGCGCGACTGACCTCCACCGCGACGACGGGCGGGATCGGCAATCCCATCCTGTCCTTCATCGAGGATGTCCTCAGTTTCCTGATGGTCGTCCTGGCCTTCCTCGCACCGGTCCTGGTTCCGATCCTCATGATCGTCCTGGCCGTGGTGGTGTTTCGACTGGCCAGGCGGATGCGGAGCCGGTTGGACACGCGCGACGGCGCGATCCAGGCTGACCCGGCTCGTCCGTCCTGACACAGTCCGTCCGGCAGACTAGCGGGCCGCCTCTTCTCCCAGAGCCTCCGCTGCCTCCTCGTTGAGTGCCCGGCTCTCGCGCTTGGGCCGGACATAGGGCTCCGGCGTGGGGGTTACGGCGTTGCCGCGCATCAGGCCGCGTCCTGCCGTTATGCCGCCGGTCGTTTGCAGGATCAGCCGCTCGGCATCGCGTCGGCGCACATCCTCGATCGTCTCAGCCACGTCCTCGCCGTTGAAGCCCAGGTCGATCAGCACCTGCTCGCCGAACTTCAGCGCGGATTCGAACGTCTCGCGGATGTGATACTCGACGCCCGCCTCGATCAGCCGCAGCGAATGGCCGCGGTCATAGGCGCGCACGAACAGCTTGGTCAGGGGGAACTCGGCCTTGACCAGTTCCACGATCCGGTCGGCCACCTCGGGCTTGTCGACGCAGACCAGAATGGTCTCCGCCTTCGCCGCGCCGGATGCGCGCAGCACGTCCAGCCGCGAGCCGTCGCCGAAGTAGACCTTGAAGCCGAAGTTCCCGGCCGCCTGGATCATCTCCACGTCGTGGTCGATGATGGAGACGTCGACGTCGCGGGCCAGCAGCGGCTGGGACACGACCTGGGCGAAACGGCCGAAGCCGATGATGAGGACCCGCTCCTTCAGGTTTCGCGCCTCCTCGACGCCCTCCATCGACACGGCCTGACGGGACCTGAGCCGGTCGGCGATCATGACCCTGAGCGGCGTCACGGCCATCGAGACGATCACCACCGCCGAGGCGATGGCGGCCGTGCGGGCGTCGAACAGGCCGGCGGCGAGCGCGGCACCATAGAGGACGAAGCCGAACTCCCCGCCCTCACCCATCAGGGCCGCGCGCTTCAGCGCCTCGTCATGCGGCGCCTTCATGATACGGGCGACGGCGTAGACGCCGATCATCTTGGCGGCCATGGAGGCGAAGACCGCCGCCAGCACGATCCGCCAGTCCTGGATGACCACGCCGAGGTCCAGCGACATGCCGACGCTGAGGAAGAACAGCCCCAGCAGAATGCCTCGGAAGGGCTCGACGTCCGCCTCCAACTGGTTGCGGAAGCTGGATTCCGACAGCAGCACGCCGGCGAGGAAGGCCCCCATCGCCATCGACAGCCCGCCAATGTCCATGGCCCACGCCGAGCCGAGCACGACCAGCAAGGCACCCGCCGTCATGACCTCGCGGCCGCCGTAGCGCGCGAGGATGCGGAACACGGGGTTCAGGGCCCACTTGCCGATCACATAGACGGCGGCGACGGCGGCCAGGGCCAGGCCGACGGTCATCCAGATCGGCTGGGGGTCCTCGATGGTCGTGCCGTAGATGCCCGCCAGCACCGCCACCATGGCCAGCAGCGGCACGATGGCCAGGTCCTCGAACAGCAGGATGGAGATCACCCTCTGGCCGTCGGTCTCGTTGTTCTCGTTCCGCTCCTCGAGGATCTGCATCACGATGGCGGTGGACGACAAGGCGAAGCCCGAGCCGATGATCAGGGCGACGTACCAGGGCAGGCCGAAGGCGGCGACGGCGGTCGTCAGCAGGGTGGCGCAGACGATCACCTGGGCCGCGCCAACGCCGAAGATGTCGTTTCTCAGGCTCCACAATCGGGCAGGCCGCATCTCCAGACCGATGATGAACAGGAACATGACGACGCCGAGCTCGGCGACATGCAGAACGGCTTCGGCGTCCTCGATCATGCCGATGCCGAACGGGCCGATGATCAGACCGGCGGCGAGATAGCCGAGCACGGCTCCCAGCTTGAACCGCTTGAACAGGGGCACGGCCGCCACGGCGACCGCCAGCAGCCCAACGGCATGCCCCAGCCCCATCCCCGTCGGTTCCGCCATGCCCGCTCCTTGTCGCCGCAGGACCTATAGTGGCGCTTGGTCTTCGCGATTGCGAGAGCCGATCATGCTCTGGCCAGCTCGACGATGCGGCGAACCAGCGGACTGTCCGGATCGGTCAGGGGCGTGAGCACCGTGAAATGGTTCAGCCCGGGCAGGGCCTCGAATCGGGTCTGGGCCCCCCGCGCGCCCCAGGTGGTCGCCATGTCACGGGACTGGCGGACGAACTCGGCCGTCTCCTCGGCACCGACGATGCAGTCCAGCACCGTCCCGCCGGGCGCGCCGCCATTGGGCGCGGGCCAGTGGATGGGCGACAGCGCCCTCGCCTCCATACGGTCGAGGCCCAGCGCGGCGTTGATGGAGGTCGGGACCAGCGGCTCCAGATCGAACACGCCCGAGATCGCCACCGCCGCCGAGGCCCGGCCTTCGCTCAGCAGACAGGCCGCCAGATGTCCGCCGGCGGAATGGCCGAACACCATCGGCCTTGACCCCATTCGCTGGCGCAGCACGCCGGCGGCCTCTCGCATCTGGGTCACGATGCGGCCCAGGCGAACGCCCGGGCACAGGTCATAGGAGGCGACGGCCACCGACACGCCGTTGGCCACCAGGGCGGGCGCGATGCCGCTGAACCAGTCCTTGTCCAGCGCCTGCCAGTAGCCGCCGTGGATGAACAGGGCGAAGGGCGCATCCGGCCCGGCCTCGAACAGGTCCATCACTTCACGCTCACCGGGGCCGTAACGGAGCAGGGTCGGCGGATGGGCCGCGTGCGCCGACTGGGCGTCCGCTTTCCAGGCCGCCATCAGGGCCGGATGCTCCGGCACTGCGGCGCGGTTGTTGTACTGGGTCTCGAGCGCTTCGTCCGAGAGGGGCTTATCCGTCACGCGCGCATCCGCTACCAAGCCCGGAAAGCGCCGGGAGCCTCTGCCATGATGACCGCCATCTTCGTCTTCATCAAATGCGAGCTGGGCCACGCCAACGATGTCGCGGCCGACGTCGTCGACAATGTCGAACACGTTTCGGAGGTCTATTCCACATCGGGCCAGTACGACCTGCTGGCCAAGTTCCAGCTGCCCAAGGACATGGACATCGGCACCTTCGTGACGAAGTCGGTCCAGACGCGGCCTCATATCCGCGACACCTTCACCGTCATCACCTTCTCGCCGTTCCTGCCGACGAAGTGACGCTACGTCAGCGGTGAATCCCTGCTAGTTTCGTCGCCAGAGGAAACGCGGGGAACACGCATGACCGATCTGGACACCTTCCGCGCCGAGACGCGCGCCTGGCTGGAGGCGAACTGCCCGGCCGAATGCCGGGGGCCGCTGGACAATGACGAGGACCGCGTCTGGGGCGGGCGCAATGCCAGCTTCAAGACGCTGGCGCACAAGCGCTGGATGGAGGTCATGGGCGAGCGCGGCTGGACCGCGCCCGAGTGGCCGACCGAGTACGGCGGTGGCGGGCTGAGCCGCGAACAGGCCAAGGTGCTGGCCAGCGAGATGCGCCGCATCGACGCCCAGTCGCCCCTCTCCAGCTTCGGCATCTGGATGCTGGGCCCGGCGCTGCTCCAGTTCGGGACCGAGGAGCAGAAGAAGCGCTTCCTGCCGCCCATCGTGCGCGGCGAGATCCGCTGGTGCCAGGGCTACTCCGAACCCGGCGCGGGCTCGGACCTGGCGGGCCTCCAGACCCGCGCCGAGGACCGCGGCGACCACTGGATCGTCAACGGCCAGAAGGTCTGGACCTCCTATGCCGACAAGGCGGACTGGATCTTCTGTCTGGTGCGCACCGACCCGGACGCGCCCAAGCACCTGGGCATTTCGTTCGTGCTGTTCGACATGGCCACGCCCGGTGTGACCACCCGCCCGATCACCCTGATCAGCGGCAAGTCGCCCTTCTGCGAGACCTTCTTCGACAACGTCCGGGTCGAGAAGGAGAACCTGATCGGCACGCTGAATCGCGGCTGGGATGTCGCCAAGGCGCTGCTGGCGCACGAGCGGACCATGATCGGGGCCATGGGCGACATGGGCCGGCCGATGGGGCAGGTCGCAGTGGACTCATTGGGCCTGGACGAATCCGGCCGTCTGGACGAGCCGATGCTGCGCACCAGGATCGCCGAACTCGAGATCGACGTCGCCGCCTTCCGCCTGTCGATGGAGCGGGTGGGCGATCAGGTGAAGGCCAAGCAGGTCTCACCGGCCATCGCCTCGATGCTGAAGTACTACGGCTCGGAGCTGAACAAGCGCCGCCACGAACTGGCCATGGCAGCGGGCGGTTCAGACGCGCTGGAATGGGAGAGCGAGCGGTCCAAGGGCGGCACGCCGGCCCGTGAATGGCTGCGCACAAAGGCCAACTCCATCGAGGGCGGCACCAGCGAGGTTCAGCTGAACATCATCGCCAAACACCTGCTGCAACTGCCCGGCGCCTGATCCGAACATCTCCCTCCCCTTTATGGGGAGGGTGGCGCGCAGCGCCGGGTGGGGCCTGGCGCCGCACCAACCCACCCGTCCGACGCTTCGCGTCGTCCACCCTCCCCATGAAGGGGAGGGAGAAACGAGACCGACATGCCCCTGATCCTGACTGAAGAGCAAACCATGCTGAAGGAGGCCGCGGACGGCTTCCTGGCCGAGCACGCGCCCATCACTCACCTGCGCCAGCTGCGCGACGGCCGCGATCCCGACGGCGTGTCGCGCGACCTGTGGCGGGCCTTCGGCGAGATGGGCTTCGCCGGCGTCATCATCCCGGAGGAACACGGCGGCTCAGGTCTGGGTGCCGTCGAGGCGGGCGTGGTGGCGGAGGCACTGGGCCGGACCCTGACGCCTTCGCCCTACTTCGGGTCCAGCCTGCTTGCTGCCCGCATCCTGATCGACGCGGCCTCGGCCGAACAGCAGGCCGCATGGCTGCCGAGGATCGCGGCGGGTGAGGCGATCCTGAGCCTCGCCGTCGACGAGGGTCCCAAGCACCAGCCCAGCCGCATCGTCACGACGGCGGAGCGCAGCGGCAACGGCTTCAAGCTGAACGGGGCCAAGGGCTTCGTGCTGGATGGCCACATCGCCGACGCCCTGATCGTGGCGGCCAAAACCGAGGGCGGGACGACGCTGTTCCTGGTCGATCCGAAGACCGCCGGGATCGAGATCGAGCGCACCGTCATGGTCGATTCGCACAACGCGGCGCGGATCACCCTGAAGGACGTTCAGGTCGACGCCGATGCCGTCATCGGCGCGGTCGATGGCGGTGAAAACACCATGTACGCGGCGCTCGACCTGGGTCGAGCCTGCGCTGCCGCCTGCCTGACCGGGGCCGGCGACGAGGCTTTCCGCGTCACGACCGAGTACCTCAGGACGCGCAAGCAGTTCGGCAAGGCGATTGGCGAGTTCCAGGCGCTGCAGCACCGCGCGGCCCATCTCTTCACCGAGCTGGAGATCGCCAAGGCCGCCACTCTGGCCGCGCTCCAGCGGCTGGATGCCGGGGCGGATCAGGCTGATCTCGCCGTCTCCATCGCCAAGGCCAAGGCGGGACGCGTCGCCGAACTGGCGGTGCAGGAGGCGGTCCAGATGCACGGCGGCGTCGGCATGACGGACGAATACGACGCCGGCCTGTTCATGAAGCGGGTCCGTGTTCTGAACGAACTTCTGGGCGACGCCGGCTTCCACGCCGAGCGGATCGCCCGCGCCGGAGGCTACTGAGCCGCCATTCGGGCGGTGCAACGACGACACGGCCTTAACCCTATCGCTCCCGCGCGCGGGGAAGGCCCTCGACACGGGATTGCGACCGGTTTCCTATCCGGGTCGATGAAGCCCAACGGTTCGTCAACCCTGCCGGCATGGACACGGGCGGCCATGGTCGGCGTGATGGGGGGAATCGTTCTCGCAACGGCGACGACCGCGTCGGGGGGCGTGGTCGAGGCGGCGCAGGGCCGCAGCTTCATCACCTCGGACGGGGCCCGTCTCCACTATCTGGAGGCGGGCCCCGCTGGGGCACAGACGGTCCTGTTTGTTCCCGGATGGACCATGCCGGGCTGGATCTTCGAACGACAGATCGAGGCCCTGTCCGACCGATTCCACGTCCTGGCGCTGGATCCCCGCGGGCAGGGCGAGAGCGAGGTCACCCGTTTCGGCTACACCCATGCGCGGCGGGGCCGCGACATCGGCGAACTGATCGAACAGGCGGCGAACGGCCCGGTGGTGCTGGTCGGCTGGTCGCTGGGTGTTCTCGACAGCCTGGCCTGGGTGGCACAGGCGGGCGACGACCGGATCGCAGGCCTGGTTCTGATCGACAACTCCATCGGTGAGGAGCCCGCGCCGGGGCCAGCGATCCCCGGCACACGGGCGGCCGAACCGATACCCCTGTCTGCCGAGGAACGGCGCGCGCGCCGGGCCGCCTTCATCGCCGGCATGTTCGCCCACGATCCGGGGGCCGACTATCGCGCGCGTCTGACCGAACAGGCCCTGCGCATGACGCACGAGGACGAGCGGCGTCTGCTGGCCTACGACGTCCCGCGTGAGTACTGGCGCGCCGCCGTCCATTCGACATCCAGACCGGTGCTTTATGTCGTGCGTCCGCGCTGGCGCGAGCAGGGAACGAACCTCGTTCGCACCCATCCGAACGCCCGCATGGTCGTTTTCGAGCAAGCCGGGCACGCCCTGTTCGTCGATGAAGCGGAGCGCTTCAACGCCCTGCTGCTCGCGTTTCTGGACGAGACAAAAGCGAGACATTCCGAGCAGGACTTGCAAGACACCTCGCCGGAGACACCGTCGACAAGCGTGACACGCGAGACTGCCGCAACGTCCAACGCTCGGCGCAACGTCCTTGACCATCCGGGTCCGTGGGCATGACCGCCCAGACCCGCGCTGCCCTGATCCCCCTGTTCCTGATCGCCATGGGCGTGGTGGGGATCGAGAACGCGCTGACGCGGTACTTCGCCGTCGCGAAATGGTCCGAGTACGGATACTGGATCATCTCCATCGTCATGGCGGGCTTTGCACTCAGCGGCGTTGTCGTCGCCCTGTTCCGGGATGCGGTGGCCCGGCATGGCGTGTTCCTGCGGACCGTCCTGCCCGCCGCCATGGTTCTGGCGGCGGCGCTGGGATACCAGGCCGTGACGGCCAACCCCTTCAATCCGCTGCAGCTTCAGAACCCGACCACCTGGCCGGATCAGGTGCGCAACATCGGCCTCTACTACGCGGTCCTGCTGCCCTTCTTCTTCCTGGCCGGGCTCTACATCAGCCTGATCTTCATCGTGAACCACCGCGAGATCGGCCGGGTCTATGGCTACGACCTGATCGGGGCCGGGCTGGGCGCGGCCCTGGCGCTCGGCCTGATGTTCGTGGTGCATCCCTTCCTGCTGGCCCCGGTGTTGATGATCCCGCTGGCGCTCGCCCCGGTGTTTCAACCCGGTCGAGGCCGATGGGCCGGAATCGGTCTGTCCGCTGCGGCCTTCGTCGGGGCCCAGGCCATTCTGTTCACGGGCGCGCCTCCGGCCTTCTCCGAGTTCAAGTCCATCTTCGCACCGCTGAACACACCGGGTGCGGCCGTGGTCGCCGAGGTTCGCCAGCCGCGCGGACACTATCTGCTTCTGGAAAACTTCACCGAGCGGGTGGATGCCGATGTATCGAACAACGCCGGCATGATGGGTGTCTCCGGGCCGCCCTCTACCTATGGCCTTTATCGCGACGGCAACCGGATCGCGGCCCTGCCCAAGGCCGGGCCGGTCGACGCCGCCTATGCCCCGAGCGCCCTGTCGGCCGCGCCCTATACGCTCAGGCCGGGCGCGAAGGTGCTGCTGGTCGGACTGTCCGGCGGCTATCGTGCGGCCGAGGCGCTCCGGCTGGGCGCGACACGTGTCGAAGGCGTCGAGGGTGAACCGGTCCTGCGCGCCGCCCTGGTCAATGGCCTCGGTCCCTCACCGGCGCTGGCCCCCGATCCCCGCTTTACCCTTCTGGAGGGCGGGCCGATCGCGGCGGCATGGCGGGCCGGGCCGAACGCCTATGACGTCATCGACCTGTCCGCCGACTTCGTAGACGCGGCCCCCGCCAACGTGACCGGCGTCACGGCCGAGGCGATGCACGCCTATCTTGCCGTGCTGAAGCCCGGCGGCATGGTGTCGGTGTCGGTCTCGATCCGCGACTTTCCCGTCTATGCGCTGCGGGTCCTGGCGACGGCGCGACAGTCCCTGGCCGGCATAGGAGTCAACGACCCGTCCGCCCACGTCATGGTCTACCGCTCGGCGTGGAACGCGCGGATCCTTATCAGCCCGACACCGTGGTCGCAGACGGATGTGGCGGCACTTCAGGCCTGGGCGGCGGAGCGATCGTTCGATGTCTCCTGGCGGCCCGGCCTGGATGTGGCGGCGGCCCGGGCCGGCCTGTTCAACGACCTGCCCAGCGTCTCCTTTACCAACGGCCAGATCGTCTCGACCGGCCCCAATGACGCCATCGCCAATGAGGTCGAGGCCGTGCTCGCCGGGCGTCCGTCGCCCTCGGCCGAGGCCTTCCACATTCGGCCCGCGACCCTGGATCGGCCTGCCTTCTACGCCTCCCTCCGGCTCGAAGACCTGCCGACGCTGATCCGCCGTCTTGAGGTCCTGCCCCAGGCCGAGATCGGAGCGCTGGTGAACATCGCCGTGCTCGGTCAGGCCATGGTCATCGCGCTTCTGGTGCTGGCCGCGCCGCTCCTGTTTCGTCGGCGGACCAGCGGAGCCCGGGACAAGCCCCGGGCCTGGCCTGCGCTCTACTTCCCGGCGCTCGGCCTCGGCTTTCTGCTCATCGAGATCTGGCTGATCGACAAGGCGGCCTTCTGGCTCAACGACTATTCGTCCGCCTTCGCCCTGGTGCTCACCTCCATGCTGATCTTCTCCGGATTGGGCAGCATGATCGCGGGCCGCTGCGCCGCCCTGCCCAAGGCCGCTTCGCTGATCGGCCTGATCGTCATTCTCGGGTGGATCGCGGCCATGTGGATGGGGGCCGAGGACTTCATGATGCGCACGCTCGACCAGCCGTGGGCAGTCAAGGGCGCGATGGTCGTCCTCGCCGCCGCGCCGGTCTCGCTTGCGCTCGGGCTGCCGTTCCCGCTCGGTCTGATCCAGGTCGGGGACGGCCGGGCCCTGCCCTGGGCCTGGGGCTTGAACGGAGCCTTCTCGGTCGTGGCCACGCCGCTGGCCAATCTCATGAGCCGCGACATCGGCTTTTCCTCCCTTCTGATCGTCGGGGCAGGGCTCTATGCGCTGGCTTTCCTCGTCCTGCCCGTCGCCGCGCCCCGGCCGAAGTCCGCCCCGATCTTTGAACCCGCGCCGCCGGCCGATCCTTTCGCCGACCTGCCCGAACCGGCGGCGGCCACTCTCGATCCCTTCCCTGCGGACATCCGCCCGAACCAGACGAGCCCCGCATGACCCCGTTCAACCGCCGCACCCTGCTGACCGCCGCCGGCGCGACCGCCATCGCTGGCCTTTCCGCCTGCGACGAACAGACGATGAAGTCCGTCCAGGCGCGCCTCAATCCGACGCAGGCGACAGGCGAGTCGAGCGCAGTGGCTCCCGCAGGCAACGCGGCGACCGAAGCGGGCACGACCTCGGCCGTGTCCGAGACCGTCCGCATGCCGAGCGAGCCGTGGACCTATACCCGCTTCAACGCGGCCATGCAGGCTTCAGAGCGCCCCCACGCGATCAGCGAGGCCCAGTTCAACGAGATCCAGGCCAGGAAACCGGCCGCCATCGAGCGCATCCGAACCTATCTGGACAGCCGCTTCGGGGCCCATGACCCCAAGGTGGTGCAGGCCTTCGAAAGCGTGCCGCGCGACTTCTATCACTATGCGTATGCATCGGACGCCTCGACCGCCTATCAGGCCTATGAGGCCGATCCCAAGCCCTGGGCCATCGGCCATGGCAGCGTGCTCTCCGACTATCTGGGCCAAGCCTATATGACCCAGCTGGCGGCACCCAAGCCGACCGATGTCACGCTGGAGATCGGCACGGGTTCCGGCTTCCAGTCCAGCCTGCTCAGCCGCATCGTTCGCGACAGCTATACGATCGAGATCATCCAGCCGATCGGCGAGGCGGTGGGGAAGATCTTCGCCCCGCTGGGCTACGACAACGTCCACTCGCGTGTCGGCGACGGCTACTTCGGCTGGCCGGAGGTGACTGAGGGTTTCGACACCATCATGCTGACCTGCGTGGCCCAGTACGCTCCGCCCGAGCTGTTCCGCCAGCTCAAGCCCGGCGGCAAGTTGATCATCCCCATTGGCCAGCCGTTCCGGCGGGGTCAGGTGCTCTACGTCTACACCAAGGACGCCGATGGCCGGGTGCGGTCACGGCGCGACGTGGGCGTCTTCTTCATCCCCATGACCGGGGCGATGCAGACACAGGCGAGGCCGACCTGACTGTCTCCTCCCCGTCGGCCGCTTGGCCGATGGGGAGGTGGCACGGAGCGAAGCGGAGTGACGGAGGGGTTGTTCGCTGCGTCAAGAACCCCTCCGTCTGCTCGCGAAGCGCTCGCATCCACCTCCCCATTCGCCAAGCGGCGAACGGGGAGGAGACAGGTCACGCCGCCTCAGCGTCCACCCGCGCCGGCACCAGAGCATCCAGCGCCTGGACCAGGTCGGCGATCAGGTCGTCCTCGTGCTCCAGACCGACCGAGAGCCGCAGAAGCCCTTCGGTGATGCCGGCGACCGCGCGGGCCTCCGGCGTCATGGCGGCATGGGTCATGGTGGCGGGATGGGCGATCAGGCTTTCGACGCCCCCCAGGCTCTCGGCCAGGGTGAAGGCGTCCAGGGTCTCGACCAGACATCGTACAGCCTCGACCCCGCCCGCCAGCTCAAAGCTCAGCATGGCGCCGAAGCCGTTCTGCTGCTTGGCCGCCAGGGCGTGGCCGGAGTGAGACTTCAGCCCCGGATAGTGGACCGCCGACACCGCCGGGTGGGCCTCCAGCAGGGCTGCGATCTTGCCCGTCGTCGCCTGCTGGCGTTCGATCCGGGCGAACAGGGTTCGCACGCCGCGCAGCGTCAGATAGGCGTCGAACGGAGATCCCGTGACGCCCAGGCAGTTGGCCCACCAGGCCAGTTCGGCATGATCCGCCGGGTCGGCGGAGATCACCGCCCCACCCACCACGTCGGAATGGCCGTTGATGTATTTGGTCGTGGAGTGGATCACGATGTCGGCGCCCAGCGCTATGGGGGTCTGGAGCGCTGGCGACAGGAAGGTGTTGTCCGCCACCACCTTGGCCCCGACGCGATGCGCCCGGGCGCAGATGTCGGCGATGTCTACCACGCGCAGCAGGGGGTTGGACGGCGTCTCGACCAGCACAAGCCTGGGGTTGAGCTTCAGCGCGGCGTCCAGCGCGACCGGGTCGCCCTGATCGACCCACAGGACTTCGAAGTGACCTTTCCGGGCTCGCGCGGTCAGCAGGCGATGGGTGCCGCCGTAGCAGTCATGGGGCGCGATCAGCAGGTCGCCGGGCTCCAGCAACGACAGGGGCAGGTCGACCGCGGCCATGCCGGTCGCGGTGACAACGCAGCCTGCCCCGCCTTCCAGCTCGGCAAGCGTCTCGGCCAGCACATCGCGCGTCGGATTGCCCGAGCGGCTGTAGTCGTACTTCCGCTTCTGCTCGAAGCCGGCGAAGGAATAGTTCGACGACAGATAGAGGGGCGGCATCACCGCGCCGTGGGCCGTGTCCTGATCAACGCCGGAACGGGCGCAGGTCGTGTGGGCGTGACGCCCCTTTTTGCTGGACAGGCTCATTGGGTGATCTCCTTGAGGGCGGCGCGGAGGATCGCGCCGACGGCTTCGTCCTCCTTCAGGAAGGCGTCGTGGCCATAGAGCGAGGGCGCTTCGACGAAGCGGAAAAGGGTGGGCAGTCGGGCCGCGAGCTCGCGGATGTCCTCGATCGGCACCAGTCGGTCGGAGGCAAAGCCGACCAGGGTCGTCGGGGTGACGATGGCCTCGGGTGTCACCTGATGGCGGTCGATGGAGTCCGACAGCGACAGCCAGCGGGAAGGCGTGGTGTGGGTCCGATAGGCCCGGCCCCGTGCCGTCAGATAGTCGCAGACCGGATAGCTGCCGCCGACGCGCGTCGGAGCGACGGTCTCGAACCGGTCAGCGAACTCCTCGGCTGTGCGATAGGTGGTCATGGCCAGTTCGCGGGCCAGGGCCACGCCGTCCTCGGGTCGCCCCGCGGCTTCGGCCAGCTGCAGAATGCGCCGCTGGATACCGCGCCATGCCGTGGCCTGGGGATGGGCGCGGTGGGCGGCGGAGACGACCACCAGCTGCTCGACCCGCTCCGGGAACAGTTCGGCGAAGGCCAGGGCGATCATGCCGCCGTAGGAGCAACCGACGAAGGCCGAGACGATCGGGTCGCCGATGGCGTCCAGGATCAGGGCCAGCAGCCGCGCCTGGTCGTGGGTGGTGATCGTCACCGGCCGGGCACCCGGCGCGGTCTCCGGGGCGTAGTCGAAGGCCAGGACCTGAAAGCGGTTCAGGTCGATCGGTCCGCGGATCGAGACGGCGCCCGACCACCAGCCCAGACCGTTGGTTTCCGTCCGATGCACGAACCGCCCGGCCGAGATGCCGCCGGCGACGACGACCAGCGGCGCGCCCTCCCGGCCATGCAGGCGGCCGGTGATGCGACGCTGGGCCAGCCGCTCCCCCGACTGCAGCCGGAAGTCGGTCGGTATCTCGACCGGCAGATCGACCGCGACGTTGCCGCGCGCGATCTTGGGCAACCGCGATAGGGAGGTCTGAAGAGGTTCGAGGGTCTGTGTGTCGAAGGCCATGTCGTCGTCCGCATCGTCCTGCTCAGCAAGACCCCGGACGCGGTGACAGACCGTGGAGACGTCGCCTGACCGACGCTCCACTCATCTCTCGCGGAAGGTCGAAACCCTCCCCGCAGGAGTTGGCACCGTTCGGGCGGAACCCGATGGTTGCCCCGGCGTCAAAGGGCCTATCCCTCAGCCGGTCTTGATGAGTGACGTTACGTTGCGAGTGCGAAGGGCGCGGGTCAAGAGAAAAAATCTACCTCGTTTCACGCCTTCGGCGCGAAAGGCGTGGCAATCGGGCCGCAGTCGGGGCTGTGCGCAAAACAAAAATGCGCTGATGGGTTGACCGTCGCAACATCCCCCGACACCCTCCACTCAACGTTTTCCCTGAGGTCAGCCCGTGTCCCGTCTCGGCCGCATCGCCGTTTCGACTTCGATCCCCGCCTTCGCGGCGCGGTCGATGACGCCTGCGACCTTCATTTCGACCACCACCGGCATGACCACCACCGGCCCCTCGCGGGCGGGGACAGGTTAGCGCGCGGTCGATCAGACAGCCCAGCAAACCCCGACCCGCCCGGCCCCGGCCCGGCGGGTTTTCTTTCGCCCGAAATCACACCCTCTCCCGAAACGGATCACCCCGATGCCCCAGTCCAAAGCCCATCTCTCCGTCGTTCAGAAACCGCTTCCGGCCGCCGCGCCGGAACCGGATGTCGTCGTCCTGAAGTTCGGCTCGTCCATCCTGAAGGACCAATCCTGCGCCCCCGCCGTGGCGTCGGAGCTCTATGGCCACGTCCGCGCCGGACGGAAGGTCGTGGCGGTCGTCTCCGCACTGGGCGGCCAGACTGATCGTCTGCTGGCCGATGCCCGCGCGCTGGGGCTTGATCACGAGAACGAGCTCCTTCCTGCCTATGTCGCCCAGGGCGAGGAGCAGGCAGCGGCCCTGGTCGCCATCGCCTGTGACCGCATCGGTCTTGACGCCTGCGCCCTGTCGGTGCGCGAGCTCGGCATTATGGCCGAGGGACCCGTCGAACACGCCCACCCCGTGGCCCTGCATGCCGAGGCCCTCAACCGCGCCATCGCGGCCCATCAGGTCGTGGTCGTTCCTGGCTTCGGCGCGATCGGACCGCATGGCCGTGTGGTCCTGCTCGGCCGCGGTGGCTCGGATCTGACGGCGGTGTTCCTTGCCGCCGAACTCGGCCTGAAGCGGGCGCGGCTGGTGAAGGACGTCGACGGTCTCTATGACCGCGATCCCGCATCGGCATCGGGCAAGCCCTTGCGCTTCCGCCGCGCCAGCTGGGACGACGCCCGCCGTCACGGCGGGGCCCTGGTGCAGCATGACGCCATCGACCTGGGCCAGCAGAGGTCGGTCGAAATCGAAGTCGCCGCCATCGGTCGATCGGACTGCACGGTGGTCGGAGAAGCGTCGGCACCTCCGGGACCGTCGGTGCCGGATGCGCCCCTGAAGGTTGCCATCGCCGGCTGCGGCGTGGTCGGTGGGGGTCTGCTGAAGCGGCTCCAGGCCGATGGTCGCTTTGAGGTGGTTGGCGTCCTCGTCCGCGATCCGAAGAAGCCGCGCGACGTCGAGGCACCGTCGCATCTGTTCACCTCTGATCGGGAGGCTCTTCTGGCGCTCCAACCCGACATCCTGCTGGAGGCTCTGTCAGAGGGTGGCGCTGGCCACGACCTGATCCGGGCAGCGTTGGAGCGTGGCATCGATGTGGCGAGCGCCAACAAGCAGGCGATCAGCCGTGATCCTCAGGGACTGGCCGATCTCGCCCACGCCAAGGGCGCGCGGCTGGCCTATTCGGCGGCTGTCGGTGGCGGTGCCCCGATGATCGAGACGGTGCGTGTCGCCCGGGCCGCCGGACCGATCAAGGGCTTTGAGGCCATCCTGAACGGCACGGTCAACTTCATGCTGAGCCGCATCCAGGCCGGCGCAGACTTCGCCGATGCCCTGGCTGACGCCCGGGTCGCGGGGTTTGCCGAAGAGGATCCGTCCTCGGATCTGGAGGGACGCGACTCGGCCGCCAAGGTTCGTCTGCTGGCCTTTGAGGCTTTCGGCCGACCGGCTGAGGACGTGCCCTGTGCGGCGTTGTCGGAAGACTTCCGGCCGTCCAGTCCGGTTCGCCAGATCGGCGCCTGTTTCAATGAGGCTGATCATCTGAAGGCGTCGGTTTCGCTTGACGTCAGCCTCGACGACCCGTTTTTCCTGGCCCTGAACGGGGAGAGAAACGGCTTGAAGGTCTATGGAGAGGATGGACGGATTTGGTCCTGCAGCGGACGAGGTGCCGGACGCTGGCCCACGACCGAAAGCGTTCTGGCCGACCTGAACGACATCGTTCGCGCGCGCCACGCGTCGTTGGGGCACCACTAGCCCTTGGCCGTCTTCACTCCTGTTTCGGACGATCAGGCGCGGGCCTTTCTGCGGGGCTATGATCTCGGCGATCTGGTGGCGCTGCATCCGATCGCCGAAGGCGTGGAGAACACCAACTTCCGGCTTGAGACCGTCGGGGCACGCCATGTCCTGACCCTGTTCGAAGCCCGTACAGACGCCGCGTCGCTGCCGTTCTGCCTGGGACTGACCGATCATCTGGCGGCTCAGGGCTTTCCTGCCCCTCGGCCGCTGCCCAGGCGGGAAGGCGGCTGGATCAGTCGGCTAAACGAACGTTCTGCCGCCGTGATCGAATGGCTTGAGGGGGCCTGGCTGCGGCGCCCCTCGCTGGACGAGGTCGAGGCTGCGGGCTCGATGCTGGCGCGGCTGCACCTGGCGGCGGCAGGGTTCGCTGGCGTGCGCGGGAACCCGGTTGGTCCGACCGCGTGGAGGGCGCTGGCCGACCGGTCCGCGACGGCCGCGGCCGGCGAGGACCGGGAAATCCTGGATGAGGCGGAGGCGTTGCTGCGACGCCTCGACGATCCCTTTGCGGGTGACCTGCCGGTCGGGCCCATCCACGCGGACTACTTCCCGGACAACGTCCTGTTCGGGGGCGGCGCAGTGTCCGGCGTCATCGACTTCTACTTCGGCTGCAACGGGCCACTCGCCTACGATCTGGCCATCGCCCTGAGCGCCTGGGGCTTTGATGCGCACGGCGTGCCGATGCCCGCCGCCGTCGCTGCCTTTCGCCGGGGCTATGAGACCCTGCGCCCGCTGACCGACGCAGAAGCCGCCGCCCTGCCCCGGCTGGGCGAGGCGGCGGCGCTCCGCTTTACGCTGACCCGGCTACACGATCGCATCTTCCACGATCCGACCAAGCTCGTGACGCCCAAGGACCCCGCCGCCTTTCTGCGACGCGCGTCCTGGTGGAGAACCTACTCTGCGGCCGGTCCGTCGATGGTCAGCGGCGCTTCGTAGATATCGACCCGGGCCGGCGCGCCATAGGTCTGAACCACGCGCTGGCGCCACGCGTCCGAGAACCATGCCTCGGCCGACGCCCGGTCCTCGAACAGATAGGCCCCGCCGAAGCTGCCTTCGCCGATGGTGAAGGACTTGGTCTTGAGGCCCTGGATCTGGCGGTAGCGAGGCGCCGCCGCCTCGAACTCGGTACGCAGGCGCTCGGCCGTGACGCCCGGCGGTGTCGGCACATTGACCACGACGACGACGTCGTCGGCGGCGGACTGGGCGAAGGTGGGTCCTGCGATCGCCAGGGCGGCGGTCAGGATGGCAAGGGTTCTGAGGGTCATGGTTGGATCTCCTTGATCGCCACGATTAGACACGGCGCTCCAAGCCGCGCTATTCTGAAACGCGCAAAATCGATTTGCGAATAACGCAAGGATAGTTCGTGGACCTGGAAGGATTGGCCCTGCTTGGCCTGATCGAACAGGAGCGAAACCTCAGCCTGGCGGCCCGCCGTCTCAACGTCGCCGTGTCGACGGTGAGCCGTCGCGTGGATGCCCTGGAGGTCAGCCTGGGGCTTCGGCTGGTGGATCGGCGGTCGGACGGAGCCCGCCTGACGCCGGAGGGACGCCGGATCGCGGCGCTTGCACAACCCATTATCGATCAGGCGGCCGCCCTGCGACGTACCGCTGAGGGCCTGGCAGCGGAAGTCAGCGAACGGCCTCTCATCGTCTCGGCGACGGAGTTCGTGGTGTCCGATCTCCTCGCTCCCGCCCTTCCGGCTCTGTTCGCCTCGAACCCGGATCTGAAGGTCGTACTTCGGTCGCAAGCCGAGATTGTCAGCCTCGCTCACCGTGAAGCTGATCTGGCGATCCGCATGTCCCGACCCGAGGGTGACAGTCTGCTGGCCAGGCGGCTCGGCGACATCGCCCTGGGTTGCTTCGCCCATCCGCTTTACCTGGGCGACCGGGACCCGATGACGCTCAACTTCGCCGCCGAGCGTTTGCTGATCTATGACGACAGCTACGGCCGCATGCAGGAGCTGGACTGGGTCGCGGCGGCGGGCCTGGATCGTTCCGTGGCGATGCGGACTTCCAGCACACGCGGGCTTCTGACGGCGGCGATGTCGGGAGCCGGTGTCGCAATCCTCCCCGTGCTCCACGCCCGGCGCGAGGGCCTCGTCGAAATCTCCACGCCGTTCGTCCTGCCGGCCCGGACGGCCTGGCTCATCACCCATCGCGACATCCGACGCCTGCCTGCGGTCCGCGCCGTGCATCGCTGGATCATCGAGGTCTTCCAGGCGATGCTGAAAGAGACCGCCGCGCTCAGGTCTGGAACGCCCTGACCGCCGCCAGCGCCTCGCTGGTATCCGTGCCAATCACATCGAACCGTTCGGCGCGGTCGCCGAGGGCGCGGATGACCTCGGGGGGATGCGGGTCAAACCCCACCACCGGGGCGACGTCCTTGCCGAACTTCGCCGGGTGAGCGGTCGCCAGCGCCACGACCGGGCCAGCGGTTCGGTCTATGGTGCGCGCGGCCGACAATGCGACTGCGGTATGGGGGCACACGACCTGACCCCAAGTGGCGTGGGCGTGGGCGATCTCTGCGCGCGTCGTGGCCTCGTCCACGGAAACGGCTGAGACCTCGCGGCGCAGGGCGGTTAGCAGCTCATCGGGAAGCACGACGCGACCGTCACGCGCGAAGTCAGCGAACACCCCGCGCGTCAGATCGGCGTCGCGGCCGGAGGCCTCGTACACCAACCGTTCGAAGTTCGAAGGGGCCTGGACATCCATGCTGACCGAGGCCGTCTCGACGGCTGCGCGACGGGCATAGACGCCCTCGTTGATGGCGCGGGCCAGGGCGTCGTTCGCATTGACCGCCGCCACGAAGCCCCGCGACGGCAGGCCCATCCTGGAGGCTGCAATCCCGGCGAAGGCGTCGCCGAAGTTGCCCGTCGGTACGACGAAGACCGGGGCCCCGGTCTCGCCCACCGCAGCCAGCTGCGAGACCGCCGAGAGGTAGTAGGGGATCTGGCCCGCGAGCCGCGCCCAGTTGATCGAGTTGACCGAACTGAACCGGCCCTGGGTGCGCAGGCTCTCGTCGGCCAGCAAGGCCTTCACCAGCCGCTGACAGTCATCGAAGTCGCCCCGGACAGCGAGGTTCAGGACGTTGTCGGCCTCGATCGTCGTCATCTGCCGACGCTGAACCGGGGAAACCCGCTCATGCGGATGCAGGACGACCAGGCGGATTCGCGGCTGGTTGGCGAAGGCGGCCACGGCCGCCGCCCCGGTGTCGCCGCTGGTGGCCGTGACCAGCGTCAGCCGTTCGCCGGAGGTCTGCAGCGCCTCGGCCGAAAGGGCCGCGGCCAGCTGCATGGCCAGATCCTTGAAGGCCGCTGTCGGACCGTGGAACAGCTCAAGCAGAAAGAGCCCGTCCTCCAGCTGGACGAGCGGCGTCACCTCCGGCGGTGCGAAGCCGGCGATCAAGCGATGCAGCGCCCGGTCCAGCGCGCCTTCGGGCAGGGCAGCACCGATGAAAGGCTGCATGGCGGCAAGGGCCATGTCCGAATAGGCGAGACCCGCCGCCCAGTGTGCCGACGTCAGCTTTGGCCACTGCGCCGGCATGTAGAGGCCCCCATCGGGAGCCATGCCCCGCAGAAGGGCTTCGGCGAAGTCGGCGATGGGCGAGGACCCTCGGGTCGAGACGTATCGGGCGGCGGCGTGTTGCATCGCACACGACGCTAGCCCGGGCGCGTCAGTATGGCGAGGCCCGGGCGAGATGACGAAGCAGGCTTTGGATGCTAGCGACGCTGGAATGTCGCACGTCCCGCCTCGCTTGACCCACCTCCAGTCTCTGGAGGCCGAGGCCATTCACATCCTGCGTGAAGTGGTCGCTGAGATCGAACGTCCGGTCATGATGTATTCGATCGGCAAGGACTCTGCGGCGATGCTGCACCTGGCCAGAAAGGCCTTCTGGCCCGGTCCCCTGCCGTTCCCCCTGCTGCACGTCGACACGACCTGGAAGTTTCGGGACATGTACGCCGAGCGCGACCGCATCGCGGCCGACCCGGCCATCGACCTCAAGGTCTGGGTCAACGAGGACGCGCGCGCCCGCGGCATCAATCCCTTCGATCACGGCAGCCTGCACACGGACCTGTGGAAGACCGAGGGGCTGAAGCAGGCGCTGGATCACTACGGCTTCCAGGCCGCCTTTGGCGGAGCGCGGCGCGACGAGGAGAAGTCGCGCGCCAAGGAGCGGGTCTTCTCCTTCCGGGCGGCCGGGCATCGCTGGGACCCCAAGACCCAGAGGCCGGAACTCTGGCGGCTCTACAACACCCGGATCGCGGCCGGTGAAAGCATCCGGGTCTTTCCCCTGTCCAACTGGACCGAGCTCGATGTGTGGCAATACATCGAGCAGGAAGGCATCCCGGTGGTGCCGCTCTATTTCTCCGCCGAGAGGCCCGTTGTGGAGCGCGCGGGCACGTTCCTGATGGTCGACGATGAACGCATGCGACTGCTGCCGGGCGAGGTTGCGCAGATGCGATCGGTGCGGTTCAGGACCCTCGGTTGCTACCCCCTGTCGGGGGCCATCGAGAGCACGGCGAGGTCGGTCGCCGACATCATCGCCGAGATGAAGGCCTCGACGACTTCAGAGCGCCAGGGCCGCATGATCGATCACGACCAGGCCGCCTCGATGGAGAAGAAGAAGGCGGAGGGTTACTTCTGATGGCCGCTGCCTCGCAGAAATCCCTCCTGCGCTTCCTGACCTGTGGGTCCGTGGACGACGGAAAGTCGACGCTGATCGGACGCCTGCTCTACGACACCCGCGCCGTGCCGGACGACCAGATGGCGGCGCTGGAGCGCGACTCCAAGGCCGTCGGCACCCAGGGTTCAAACATCGACTTCGCCCTGCTGGTCGACGGGCTGTCCGCCGAGCGCGAACAGGGCATCACCATCGATGTGGCCTACCGCTTCTTCGCCACCGAGACCCGCAAGTTCATCGTCGCGGACACGCCCGGCCACGAGCAATACACCCGGAACATGGTCACGGGCGCGTCGACGGCCGACGCCGCCGTCATCCTGATCGATGCGAGAAAAGGCGTCCTGGTCCAAACGCGTCGCCACAGCTTCCTGTGTGCCCTGCTCGGCATCAGGAAAGTGGTCCTCGCCGTCAACAAGATGGACCTGATCGGCTGGGACCGGGCTGCGTTCGACGCCATCGCCGAGGACTACCGTCGCTTCGCCGACGGGATCGGATTGACCGACGTCACGCCCATCGCCCTGTCAGGATTGACCGGTGAGGGTGTCGCCCGTGCGTCGCCGCTGTCGGACCAGACGCTGCTGGGCTGGCTCGAGGCCGTCGAGACGACACAGGCCGAAGCCGCCGCGCCCTTTCGCATGCCGGTGCAATGGGTCAATCGTCCGGACCCGGAGTTTCGAGGCTACGCGGGTCTGATCGCTTCGGGCGAGGTCAGGCCCGGCGACCGCGTCCGTGTCCTGCCTTCAGGCCGTGAGAGCCATGTCGCCCGGATCGTCGCCATGCCTGACGATCTCCTCATGGCCCACGCCGGCCAGGCCGTGACCCTGACGCTTGCGGATGAGATCGACGTGTCGCGCGGTGACGTGATCGCCGCAGCCGATGCACCGTTACAGGTCGCCGATCAGTTCGAGGCCTCGATCGTCTGGATGGACGACGAGCCTCTGCCGCCCGGCCGGACCTATCTGCTGAAGATCGGGGCCCGGACCGCGACGGCGCAGGTCACGGCGATCAAGCACCGGATCAACGTCAACACCCTGGAAAAGCTGGCGGCCAAGCGGCTGGACCTGAACGACATCGCGGTCTGCAACCTGTCTCTCGACCGACCCATCGCGTTCGAGCCCTACGAAACGAACCGCGACCTCGGCGGCTTCATCCTGATCGACCGGATCACCAACCGGACGGTCGGGGCGGGCATGATCCGCTTCGCCCTGCGTCGGGCCGACAACATTCACTGGCAGGCCATCGACGTGACGCGAGAGGCCCGGGCGGCGATGAAGGGTCAGAAGGGCCGCATCGTATGGCTGACGGGTCTGTCGGGTGCCGGCAAGTCGACCATCGCCAACCTTGTCGACCGACGGCTCCATGCCCTGGGACGTCACACCTATCTGCTGGACGGTGACAACGTCCGCCACGGTCTGAACCGCGATCTGGGGTTCACCGAGGAGGACCGCGTCGAGAACATCCGCCGCGTCGCCGAAGTGGCCAAGCTGTTGGCCGATGCCGGCCTGATGGTCATCACCGCCTTCATCTCGCCGTTCCGCGCCGAGCGCCGGATGGCGCGCGAGCTGACGCCTCAGGGCGAGTTCATCGAGGTCTTCGTCGATGCGCCTCTGGAGGTCGCCGAGGCGAGGGACGTCAAGGGTCTCTATGCCAAGGCGCGCGCCGGCCAGTTGAAGAACTTCACCGGGATCGACAGTCCCTACGAGCCGCCTGAACAGGCGGAGATCGTGATCGACACCACGACCATGAGCGCGGTCGAGGCCGCAGAGGTGATCGTGCAGCGCATTGTTGCCGACTAGGTCAGAAATCCAGGTCCGCGTAGCAGGCGGCCGGGGCCAGACCCTGGAAGCGGTCGGTCAGCAGGGGGCGAAAGCACGGCCGGGACTTGATCTTCATGTACCAGGTCTTCAGCGCCGGCCACGATCCCCACGGGATTTCGCCGAAGTAATCCAGAATGGACAGATGGGCGGCCGCGACGATGTCGGCCTGGCTCAGGCGTCGTCCGGCCAGCCAGTCGCGACCTGACAGCAGTCCATTGAAGACAGCCAGGTGGTGCTTCAGAGCCTCGCGACCTTCACGCAGCATCCGGGCCTCAGGCGGGCCGAGGCGCAGCAGCGGCTTTTCCATCCGCTCGTGCAACAGGACGGCGTTGACCTCGTCGGTGAAGCGGCGCTCGAACCAGGCGGTCAGCCGTCGGGCTTCTGCGCGCTCACCCGCATCGGCAGGAATGAGCAGCGGCGACGTCTGCTGATCCTCGATCCAGCCCAGAACCGCTGCCGTTTCGCACAGGGTCAGGGGTGGCGGGCCCTCGACCTGAAGGACAGGGGGCATGCCCGACGGGTTCAACTCATGCAGGGGGCAACCGGCCTCCCAGGGGCGGACCAGGACCTCGGTCCATTCGATCCTTGCCTCGCCCAGGGCCAGGCGCACCGCGCGCGAGCCCGGATCGAACGGAAAGTGGAAAAGGACGCCCGGAGACATGATCCGCTCCTGCGCCAGCGGCCGTTAAATCCGCGTTTACAGTGATGGCGGCGCCGTGGCGGGCACGGCCGAACTCCAGGGGCCGCGCGGGTCAGGATGGATCAGGACATCAGCGTCAGGGAAGGCGGCCTGGATCCGCTGCTCGGTCTCGACGACGATCGCATGGGCGTCTTCGAAGGACAGGCTTCGATCCAGGTCGATGTGCATCTGGGCGATCAGGCGGCTGCCGGACATGCGGGTGCGCAGCTGGTGAAGCCCGCTGACGCGAGGATCGGACAGCACCGCATTGGTCAAGGCGACCCGGTCCGAATCGGACGCCTCGCGGTCCAGCAACTGGCCGCCAGCATCCTTGATGAGCCCGAACGCCCCCCAGGCCAGCCAGACCGCGACCACGAGTCCAGCCGCCGCATCCAGTCCGGGTGCGCCAAGAAAAGCGCCCGAAATCACCCCGATCAGGACGACGGCACTGGCCGCGAGATCTGCCGCGTAGTGAGCGCGGTCCGCCTTCACCGCCATTGAACCTTGCGCCTTCAGGGATCGGGTCTGAAGCCAGACGAGACCTGCGGTGAGCGCCATGGAGATGACGACGACCCCGATGGCCCAACCGCCGCCGGTCACCGGGCGAGGATCGAACATCCGTGCCAGCGCCTCCCAGCCGATGAAGACCGCGGAGGCGAAGATCAGTCCGGCCTGGACGAGGGCGGCCATGGCCTCTGCCTTGCCATGGCCATGGCGGTGGGTGTGATCGCCTGGCCGGGCCGCCCAGCGCACGGCGTAGAAGGTCGCAAGGGACGCCGCGAGATCCAGGGCGGAGTCTGCCAGCGACGCCAGAATGGACACGGATCCGGAAGCCCCAAGGGCGAAGGCCTTCATCGCGATCAGGACCGCAGCGACGCAGACCGACACCGTCGTGATCTGGCGCGCGTCAAGGGCCCTGGACGCAGCCTTGGGAGCGGGGGGAACGGCGTCAGTCATGCAGGCCGTTGTGGCGGATCGCCTGCAGGTTGCCAAGGATCGCACGGTCGCAGACCGTTGTTAGGATTTCCGCCACGAAAGCGCCCCAACATCCTAAACAAATCACTGCGACGGCGGGAGCGAGAATGACGTCAGGCCTGGATCAGGTCGTAACCGAGCCTGCGGAGCGCTGGGCACCGCGGGGTGAGGTGCTGTCGCTTCTCGGGGTCAAGACGCAGACCCTGTATGCCTACGTTAGCCGTGGCCGGATCGCGGCTCGGCCTGATCCGGAAAATCCCCGTCGCAGCCTTTATGCGCTTGCCGATGTCATCCGGCTGAAGGGCGGCTCTCCCGGCGAGGCCCCGGCCACGGTCGTGCCTTTCGAGCCGGAGGTGAAGGGCGAGGCGCGTATCCCGTCGTCGGTCAGCCTGGTCGCCGATGGTCGGATCTATTACCGCGGTCGTGACGCGGCGGAGTGGGCCCAGTCGGCGACGCTTGAGGACACCGCGCGCTTGCTGTGGGGCTGTGAGGATCTCAATCCCTTCGCAGGCCTGGGCGTCAGGGTCGATACTGCCGGTGGTGCCTCGCATCGTGCGCGATTGTTCGCCGCCCTTTCCCGGCGGGCCGAAGAGGACGCCCCGTCGACCGGGCGGGACGCAAGAACCCTGAGGGTCGAGGCGGCCGGGGTCCTGAACGAGGTGGTCGACGCGGTCGCCGGCTCCGGGCCGCGACTGTTTTTCCATCAGCGGCTGGCGCGCGGCTACAAGATGTTGGAGCGCGACAGCGTGCACCTTCGTCGGGCGCTGGTGCTGGCGGCCGAGCACGACATGAACCCTTCGGTCCTTGCGACCCGGGCGGCCGCCTCGGGCGGCGCTTCGCCTGCGGCCGCCACCATGGCGGGGCTGGCGGCCTTGTCGGGTTCGCCCATGATCCGGACGCTGAAGCGGTCCATCGCCTACGTCATCGAGGCACGTCGCGACCCTCTGGGCGCGGCAGAGCGAAGAATGGCGTCGGAGGGAGGCCTGCCGGGCTTTGGTTCCGACAGTTTCCCTCATGGCGACCCTCGGGCCGAGGCGCTTCTGGCGCTGGCCGATCTGCCGCGAGATCTTCAGGCCGTAGTGCGCGAGGCGGAAGCGGCGTCCGGTCAAAGGATTGCCTTCGCCGGGGCCCTGGCAGTGATCGCCCGTCGGCTCGACCTCCCGCGCGACGGGGCGCTGGACGTTCTGCTGACCGGTCGGCTGGTTGGCCTGATGGGCCATGCCCTTGACCAGATCATGCAAGGCGGAACGATCCGGACAAGATTGCGCTACATCGGCCCGCGTCCTGCTGACATGACGCCTTGAAATCCGACGCCTGATCGCGGATCAGGTCAGGGAGACCGGCCGGCATCGGACCCGGGCGTAGCGATCGGGGCGCGATATGGCGGACTGGCTGGCGGCGATCATCCTCGGCCTGGTCGAGGGTCTCACCGAGTTCATCCCGGTGTCCTCGACGGGCCACCTGCTGCTGGCCAAGAGCGCGCTCGGGCTGTCCAACGAGCCCTGGGACACCTTCATCGTCATGATCCAGCTGGGAGCGATCCTCGCGGTCGTGGCCCTGTACTTTGGTCGGTTGTGGAAGGTGCTGATTGGTCTGCCTGGCAAGGACCAGGCAGCGCGGCGCTTTGCCATAGCAGTGCTGCTGGCCTTCTTGCCGTCGGCGCTTATCGGCCTTCTGTTCCACGACTTCATCAAGACGGTGCTGTTCAACCCGACCATCGTCTGCGTGACGCTGATCCTGGGCGGTTTCGCCCTGATCGCGCTGGAGCGCTGGGCACCCCCTGCGCGAGAGCATGACGCCATGGGCTTCTCGCTGAAGACGGCGCTGGGCGTCGGTCTGTTCCAGTGTCTGTCGATCATCCCCGGCGTGTCGCGTTCCGGCGCGACCATCGTGGGCGGCCTGCTGCTCGGCGTGGACAAGCGGGCGGCGGCCGAGTTCAGCTTCTTCCTCGCCATTCCGACGATGGTCGGGGCCTTCGCTCTGGACTTCTGGGAGAGCCGGGATTTCCTGACCGGGGACGTTGTCGCCCTGATCGCCATCGGCTTCGTCGTTTCCTTCCTCTCGGGCCTGTTCGTGGTCAAGACGATGCTGGACTTCGTCACCCGCCATGGCTTTGCCCCCTTCGCCTGGTGGCGGATCGTGGTTGGCGCGCTCGGGCTGGCCCTGCTGCAGGCCGGCGTGCTCGCCTGACTTGTCAGGGTGACGGGTTCGGGGGCATCGTGGCAGAATGAGCATCCACCCCGCCCCCGGCGAACGCTATCAGTCGTTCAGCGCCTTCTACCCCTATTACATCCATGAGCACTCGAACCGGACGTGCCGCAGGATCCACATCGTGGGCACCGCGCTTGTGATCGTGGCGGCGGTTCTGGGCCTGTTCGTGAACGCCTGGTGGTTCCTCGCCATGCCCCTGGTGGGCTACGGCTTTGCCTGGGTGGGGCACTTCTTCTTCGAGAAGAACAGGCCCGCGACCTTCCAGTATCCGCTGTGGAGTCTGATGGGCGACTGGCGGATGTTCTTCGAGACCGTCAGCGGCCAACGCAAGTTCTAGTCGCCGATCCGCGTGAGCCGGGTCTGGTTGCGGAACCGCCAGGCGTCCTCCCCGGCACCCACGGGCCGAACTTCCTTGACCTCGATCAGGCTGTCCCCGTCGCGCGTTTCGGTCAGGCGGATTTCGGCGGGTTCGTCGTTGTCCTCGGCTGTCTCGTGGGATGTCAGCGACCAGGTCTGCGGATCGCGGTAGGCTGAGACGCGGACAGCCTCGGTTGACAGGGCCGGTGCCTGACCGGCGCGAAAGCTCGCTGAGCTTGATGTTCCGGCAACGGGGTCTTCAAGGCGGACGGTCGTGATCCAGACCGGTTTGTCGGGGCCGTCGTCGTACAAGGAGCGACTGATTGTCGTCACGCCATCCGGCAGAGCCTCAATGGTCGTGGTTAGCGGTATCTCGAACAGGCGATCGGTCTGATAGTCGCGATAGCCGAGGGCTTCGCTCCAGCGGCCAGCGAGACCCTGACGCAACTCGGCCACGGAGGGCGTTTCCTGCGCCTGGACGCAGGTCGGAACGACCAGGGCAAAGACCATTGAGCTGAGCAAAAGGCGAAACAACATGCTGGGTCTCCGGGTCAGGCGTTGAGGATGCGGGCGGTGGCGGCCGCCATCTGGGGGTCGTAGCCTGCGGCGATGTCGGCGCGGGAAAAGCCGACCACCACATCCGGCAGAACCGGCTCATCGGGCTGGGGCGTGCGGGGTACAATGGCGGTGTGCGGCAGGTCGACCTCGAACCCCGAGGCCGGAAGTCGCATGAAGAAGTAGCCCCCGTTCACGCCTCGCCGTGTCCCGCCCGTTGCCGGGCCGACGAGCGTGGCCAATCCGTTGTCCTTGACCATCTGGGCGAAGCCGAATGTGGCCGAGCTGTTGGACGCATCGCACAAGACCATCACAGGTCGGCGGAACTGACGCCCGGCAGGTCGAACCATTCCGGAGGTGTCGTCATCCTCGTCTGTCAGCCGATAAAGGCCGCGGTCGTCTGGACCGACGGCGCGTTCGCCCCAATCCCGGAAACCGTTGTCCCAAGTCGACAGATAGGGGTTCAGAGCGGGATCGACCCGCCTGTAACGGACGAAGCGCAGGCTCCGCGGGCTTTCTATATCCGCTGAGATCAAACGCGACGCGATGATGTCACCGCACTCGCTCAGCCCGCCTTCATTGCCACGCAGGTCGACGATCAGGCCGCGAGCGCCATCCGCCGCGAGGTCGTCCATCGTAGTCCCCAGCCAGCTGCGCCAGTCCCATGTGGCGTCGTACAAGGCCCACGTGGGACAGGTGAGGCGGACGATGCCGTCATCGCCTGTGATCAACGTCCAGGGATTGACCGAGTCGTCATTGGTCGCAGCGGCCATGGTGCTCTGACGTTCGGCAAGGGTCAGAAGCCCGGCCCGGACGGTGCGACCGTCATGCAGGGTGAAGTCCGCCTCTTCCGCGAGCCCCCTGAGGACCAGAGGAAGGTGAATGTCAAAGGCCTCAAACCGGTTGTCGCCGCGCATCTCCATGTTGTTGACGCGCTTGGCGTCAGCGGAGCCATCCGCACGCGAAAGAGGCATGAGTCGCCGAAGCAGCTCGGAGGTCGTGACCCCGTTGACGGCGACCACCGCATCCCCACGCGAAAACAGACCAGCAGACGATCGATCCCGCGTCACCACCATGGTGCCGTCGAGCCACAGGAACTCGAAGGGAACACCGCGCCGCCCCTCAAACATGCGGGCTTGAACGGACTGGCTCTGGTTCCAGGGGTTCGGATAGGTGTGTCCGCATCTGAACGCTGCGGTCAGTCGGGTCAGGGCAAGAAGCCGATCCTCAAACGAGCCGGACGATGCCCATTCCGATGCCAGCAGATCGAAACGGGCCGACATCTCCGCCGGTGAGTTGTAGCTGTAGATCGCCGGGTGGATCGCGGTGAACGCTTCTCGCATGAGGGCGACATCGCCTGACAGGTCAGCCGCTGAAGCCTGCTTGGACAATGCCGGAGTGCTGGCGGCCAGCGCCAAGCCGCCTGTCAGTTGGAGAAGTCGGCGGCGGTTAAGCGGGGACATGGCGGGCTCCGTCGTGGTGTCGGGTCACCCTGTCTGCGATAAGCCCGTGGCGCGCCTCAGATTCGGATCGGATCACGAAAAATCGGATTTTGAGACGTCACCGCGTCGGTAGCGCGAAGGCGCGACGCCGAACCGGGCATGGAAGGCCCGGTTGAAGCTGGCCTTGGAGGCGAAGCCGGCATCCATAGCCAAGGTCAGAAGATCGGCTTCGGCACCCTCGCTCAGCGCCCTTGCCACGGCTTCGGCGCGAAGCCCGTTGATCCAGGTCGAGAAGTTGACGCCGAGGCCAAGATTGATGGCGCGCGACAGGTGCCCCGTATTGGTCGCTAGTCGACGGGCCACGACGGGCAGGCTGAGGTCTGGCTCGGATGCCCAGCCAGCCGCCTTCACACGGGCATCGTACTCAGTGGCGATCGCCGCCCAATCCGGGGCGGCGGCTGTTTCGGATTGCGTCTCCGGAATGGAACCGGGAAACGCACCGACGCGTGACGCCAGCCTTCCACGCCCAGATAGAGCCCGATGGCGCTGAGCGCGAGGTAGAGACCGGTCTGCTGGAAGAAGGACAAGCCTCCCGCCAGGCTGTCCCAAAGGGCGAAACTGAAATGCAGCGCCAGCGTCAGAACGAGCGCGAAGATGACCCGGCTCAACCAGTCGGCGGCGAACCGCTCACCATCGCTGCGCTGGTCCGCGAGGGCCCTGCGGTAGGTCCGAAGCATGCGAAGTGACACCCAGGCATAGGTCGCCAGGGAGACCATCAGCAGACCATCGAGCATCGGTCCCACAACGGCCCGGTGAGCGCCTGTATACCAGTCCCACTTCGCCTCGATCGGCAGGCTGAACCCGATGCCGAGGTAGATGAACTGCAGGAGCGGCGGAAGGAGATGCAAACGAAAGCGGTCAGGACGCTGCCCGGTCACCAGCGCGTGAGCATAGGCGTACAGCAAGGGAGGAAGGGCGAGGGGGATGGCCAGGGGCGCGAACGTCAACCAGGGCCACGCGTCGTAGAAGCCGGCAAACCCGATGATGTAGGGCGCGATCACTCCCGCCAGGATGACCAGAAAGGCCGCCAGGAGTCTGTTCGCCAAAGCGTTTGCCGACTGCCTCGCGACTGCCAGTGCAAGAAGCAGAATCTGTGAGGCGGCGAGCCCCAGAAGGGCCACGCGCCAGCCAAAGAACAGGGCGACTGGCTCCACGTCTGTCGACGTCACGGGTTCACGCCATCACTGGCTTTGCAAAAGTCCCCGGTCGACACGGTCAGGGCACTGCTGTCGAGCGGGGCTTGCGGAAGCAAGAGAGCGTCCTGGGCAAGGACGACGAGGTGCGAGAACGGCTCCAGCATCATCACCAAAACGTAGCGCACTCGCAGGTTGGCGAGTAGCCGTGACCTCAGTTCGCCGCGCTTTCCCACGCGGGAGGGCAGCCCTCGAAACGACCGGCTTCGATGATGGTCAGCCGGCGCTGATTGAAGCGCATCACCGGGTCCATCGAGCGACGGCCGTGGCCGGTATAGAGATCAACGCGCTGGCCCCGGATCGCGCCGCCCGTGTCGGACGCGTACCAATAGCCGTCATGGATCGTGCCATCCTGTAGGCGAAGGCCGACCGTCTCCTTGATGAACAGTCGGGTTCTGCGGGGGATCACGCGCGGGTCGGTCGCGAGGGTGCGCATGGCGATCGGCCGGCAGCCCAGAGAATCGTTGCCCGTCGCCCCGCCACCGCCTGCGTGATAGAGGCTGGCGTGTGCGCTCCAGTCCGGTTCTTCGGCCATGAGCGCGGCCTGTTCTTCGGTCAGGTTGGCCAGGGTGTCTTCGGAACCGTCGGACGTTTCTGCGCTTTCACTCACCGCCGCATCAGCCGCGACGGCAGCCTCGTAGGAGATGGGGTCCATCGGCGCGAAGGCCACGGACCAGAGCAGGGCGAACGCCGCAACGGTGCTCAACACAGGCGAAACTCACGGCAACGCCGGTCCAGGAGCGCGCCGGCGGAGCGGATTTCGACAGGGGTTGTGGCCAAAATGGGGCGCGTGCGCCTTCTGTGGCGGTCTGACCCCGATCGCGGATGGAGCCGTCAACCGTTGCCCAGACAAAAGGAATCAGCGCTGGTCAAGTCTGCCGCTAACATCGGCAGTGGTTTCGGCACACCCCATTTTCTGAGGCACCATGCTGGTCGTTCATGGAGATACACGCTCGGGCAACTGCCTGAAGGTCCGGTGGATGCTCGAGGCCCTGCGGCGCGATTATCGCTGGGTCGAAACGGATGTCATGAGCGGTGCGACCCGCACGGCGGCCTTCCTGGCGCTGAACCCCTTTGGGCAAGTTCCCCTACTGGTTCTGGAGGATGGCCGTAGCCTCGCGCAGTCCAACGCCATCATCCTGCACCTTGGGGAAGGGACGACCTTCATCCCGAACGACGACTACGAACGGGCGCGGATGCTGGAGTGGTTGTTCTGGGAACAATACAGCCACGAGCCCTATATCGCAGTGGCGCGGTTCCAGCGGGTTTTCAGCGGCAAGTCGGCGGAAGAGATCGACCCGAAGTTGATGGAGCGTGGCCGGGCGGCTCTGGCCCGGATGGAGCAGGAACTGTCCGGCAACCGCTGGCTTGCGGGCGGTCAGGCTGCGACGCTCGCGGACCTCGCCCTGGTTGCCTACACACGGGTCGCCCATGAAGGCGGTTTTGACCTTGGCCCCCATCCGGCGATCCGCGACTGGATCAGCCGGACGGAGCAGGCGTTCGGCATCAGACCTTAGCCGGGGCGTAGTTCGGCGACAGGATGTGTATGACCAGCAGCGCGATGAGGTAGGCTGAGGCCGGAGCCCACCGAGCTGACATCGGAGAGCAGATAGGCTTCGATCAGGGGGGACCGAAGGTGATCAGGTTCAGGTCAGGGCAGGGCGGGGACCACCCGGCAATGGATCGTACCGACGCTCGAGAATGAACAGGCCGAGACCGCGCCGGGCGCGACCTCATGCACTCCCGTCACGGCACCGGTTGAAATGAGCGCACCCGCCGCGAGCGGGCGGCCGCTCCGGGCGCAATGCTCGAGCAGGAACCGGACCGACTCCAGAATCCCGCGGGGGATCGAGGCGGCCATGCCATTGCCGACGACGGTCCCGTCCACAATCGTCTCCACCTGGATCTCATCAAGACGTGTAGCCCAGTTGGAGATCTCGGCACCCAGAACCAGCCCGGCATTGTTGCCAAAGTCGGAGGCGACCACGGCCGACCCCAGATCATTGATGGTTTTGAGCGGGCTCCCCGCGAACTCCACGCCGACATGAAGCGCCTCGATAGCGGCGACGGCCTGTTCGATGGACCAGTCGACTTGCTCGGGATCAATGCGACCGACCCGGGCGACAAACTCCGCTTCAACGGCAGCGAAGCCGCCGACAAAGGCGGGCAGGGGTGTGGGCTCGTCGGTCGCAATCCAGAGATTTCGCGCGAAGATGGGCCCCGCGACGCGGTGCGTGCCCAGACGATCCTGAAGCGCCGGAGGGACCATGCCCACCTTCCACGCAACGATTTCGTCGGGGTAGGCGGCGATGGCTGCATCCTGCGTCGCATAGGCTGTCGCCATGTCCTGCGGCAGGTCGCCCGGATAGTCAGCCAGGGCGCGGCGAGCGAGCCGCGCCTCGACAAAGCGATGGGCGACAGCCTCTGCTGCAGACCGAACCGCAGGCGCGGTGAGGGCGCTCATGCTTCACGCGTCAGAATGTTCGAGATGCCTGTCACGCAGAGTTTCGCCAGTCTACTTCCTCGCCGGTCTTGTCGCCGGTCGGAGGATGATTGAAGCGTTAGGAAACCGGTGTCAACGGTTGGGCAGCGCAGGCTGGTCATCCTCTCACTTTCGTTGGCGAACGGACGACGACGGTTGTATGGCTGATCTGGAGAGACGGAGAGGTCGAGCTTGACCGACGACGATATCGCCAACGGCCGCAACGGCCTGAAGCCTGGCAAACGCCCGACGATCAATGATGTTGCGCGGATCGCCGGTGTCTCCAAGAAGACCGTCTCGCGGGTCATCAACCAGTCGCCGTTCGTGCGCGAGGAAACGCGGGTCAAGGTCAGCGCCGTTATTGAGGAACTCGGGTTCACGCCTGACGTCCAGGCGCGTGGCCTGGCGTTTCGGCGGTCGTTTCTTGTCGGCCTGATCTACGACAATCCCAGTCCCAACTATGTCGTGAACATGCAGCAGGGCGTGCTGGATGCCTTGCGCGGCTCGGGGCTCGAGTTGGTCGTTCACCCCTGTGATCGGAGCAACCCGAACCTGGTCGCCGAAATCCGCGCGTTCGTCGAGCGGCAGAAGCTGTTCGGGGTGATCCTTCCGCCCTCGGTGTCGGAAGACGAGTCGGTCATTGACGTGCTGCGCAAGCTTGACTGCCCCTACGTGCGGATCGCCTCGGTTTCGCTGGATGAACCCGGGCGCATGCTGGTGACGAACGACCACCTTGGCGCAGCCGAGGCCGGTCGCCACCTCGCGGATCTGGGCCATCGCCGGATTGGCTTCATCTCCGGGCCGACCCTGTTTCGATCCAGCGCCCAAAGGGGCGGTGGTCTGCGTGGGGCGCTTGCCGAAAGCGGCGTGGCGCTCGACGAGCGCTATGTCGCCCAGGGTGCCTACACCTTCGAAAGCGGGGTGGAGGCGGCCAAGGCGCTCCTGGCGCTGGATCCCCGACCGACGGCGATCTTCACCGGGAACGATGAAATGGCGCTGGGCGTGTTCAAGGTCGCGCGTGACATGGGTCTGGAGGTTCCGCGCGACCTTTCGGTCGTCGGCTTCGACGACCTGCCCATGGCGTCACGGGTCTGGCCCAACCTGACCTCGGTGCGCCTGCCGATTCGTGACATGGGCCGCATGGCGGCAGAAAAGCTGCTTGCCCCAATGCGCGGGCTGGACGCCGCAACACTCGATCAGCCGGAAGTGCGACCGTCGCTGGTCATTCGTGATTCGGCGACGGCCCTGAAGGTCTGAGGGCTCAGACGACCGTGCGGATATAGTCCGCGATCGCCTGATCCTTGGCGTTGGCGAAGAAATAGTCCTTGAACCGCTCCCCCGCGATTGCGGATTTCAGCAGGTCCTGATCGACCGACTGAAGCACCGTCAACATGTCGTTGCAGGTCACGCTCTTCAGTTGCTTCAGGATGCCCCGATTGCGGGCCATGATCTCCGCGCGTTCCTTAGGATAGCCCAGGCCGCGCTCGCCGTCGAACAGCTTGCTGTAGACGTCCTGAAGGTTCAGTTCGGCGGCCCAGCCGAAACCCTTGGCATAGGGCATGGAAATGGCGTTGCCGTCGTTGATCTGGGCGAACAGGAAGGCGTCGATCGGATCGATCACCAGGCCGCAGAACACGCCGGGCATGGCGTTGCAGGCCAGCATGGATCCCATCCCGGTGCCGCAGCCCGTGACGACGAAGTCGGCCGCGCCCGAGTTCAGCAGGATGCCCGTCAGAAGCCCGTTCATGACGTAGGTCAGCGAGGCTTTGTCCTCAGCTGAGTACATGCCGTAGTTGAAGACCTCGTGCCCCAGAGGCTCCGCCACGGCTGTCAGGGCGGTGTGGATGATGCCGTTCTTCGCGGCCTGGCTGTTCTCGGTGATCAGCGCGATCTTCATGGCGTTCCTCTGGGACCTGGAGGCGAAAACGGCCGCCTCGTTGCATCGGGATATGACACCGGTTACCTGTGGTCGCAACCCGGAGTGGGCGCTATGACCGCGCCGATCGTCTTCTGTATTTTCTGGATCCGTTGAACCCATGCCCGCCAATCCCTTCGACCTGACCGGAAAAGTCGCCGTCGTGACCGGCGGGAACACCGGAATCGGCCAAGGCATCGCCCTCGCTCTCGCAGCGGCAGGCGCCTCGATCGCCTCGGTCGCAAGACGGCCGTCGGACGACACCGTGGGCCAGTGCCTGGCGAAGGGCGTCCGGGCGATCTCGGTTCAGGCGGACCTCGGGTCGATCGAGCCGGTCGGCCGGATCGTGGAAGAGGCGACCGAGGCCCTCGGACCCATCGACATTCTGGTGAACAATGCCGGGATCATCCGCCGTGCCGACGCCGTTGATTTCACCGAAGCCGACTGGGACGCGGTGATGGACGTCAATCTGAAGTCCGTCTTCTTCCTCAGCCAGGCCGTCGCCCGACGCTGGATCGCCGAGGGGCGCAGCGGAAAGATCATCAACACGGCTTCCATGCTGAGTTTCCAGGGCGGCATCCGCGTGCCGTCCTACACATCGTCGAAGTCGGGCATCGCCGGCCTGACCAAGCTGATGGCCAATGAGTGGGCCAAGCATGGCATCAACACCAACGCCATCGCGCCGGGCTACTTCGCCACCGACAACACCCAGGCGCTGCAGGACGACCCGGTGCGTTCCAAGGAGATCCTGGGGCGCATTCCTGCCGGCCGGTGGGGTCAGCCGGCCGACATAGGAGGAGCCGCTGTGTTCCTGGCCTCGTCGGCGTCAGACTACGTCCAGGGTATCACCCTGCCGGTCGATGGCGGTTGGCTGGCAAGGTGATCCGGGTCTAACGTCTGCCCATGACCATCCTGTGCTTCGGTGAGATGCTGTTGCGTCTCACGCCCCCTGCCGGCGAGCTCCTGATGCAGTCGCCCGGTCTGACCGTGCGGCCCGGCGGCGCTGAAACCAATGTCGCTGTGTCGCTGGCGCGTTTTGGCGCGCCGGCGGCGATTGCGACGGTCCTTCCGGACAATGCTCTTGGCCATGCTGCCCGCGATGAGGCCCGCAAGCATGGGGTGGACACCTCGCGGGTCCGCTTCCTGCCGGGCCGGATGGGCCTTTACTTCCTGACGCCCGGGGCCGTGAGACGGCCGTCGGAGGTGCTTTACGATCGCGCGGGTTCGGCCTTCGTCCAGCATGTCGCTGAAGCGTTCGACTGGTCGACGCTCTTGCAGGGCGTGGAGTGGCTCCATTTGTCAGGTGTCACGCCCGCTACCGGACCAGGCGGATCCCAGGCGGCTGTTGCGGCGGTTCGGGCGGCCGAAGCGGCCGGGGTCAAGGTCAGCTTCGACGGCAACTTTCGCGGCAAGATGTGGTCGGAGTGGAACAACAATCCGGCCGCAGTCCTGGGTCAGCTGATGGCGGGCGCGGATCTCGCATTCGCCGATGACCGGGACTTCTCTCTGATTCTGGGGCGCGACTTCAACAGTCCGGACCCTGCCGAGAGGCGGCGCGCTGCGGCCCGGGCGGCGTTTGAGACCTGGCCGCGTCTGCAGCGCGTATGCTGCACGCTGCGCATCAATGACAGCGTTGCGGACCAGACCCTGTCGGCTGTCATGATCACGCGAAACGGGGAGCATCATGCCGGCCCCATCGCCCTGACGGGGGTCGTGGACCGGGTCGGCGGCGGCGACGCCTTTGCCGCAGGCGTTCTCCATGGCGTTGCGAAGGGCTGGGCTGACGCAGATGCGCTAGGCTTTGGACTGGCAGCGGCGGCCCTGAAACACTCCGTCTCCGGGGACTTCAACCTGTTTGACGAGGCACAGGTCCGCGCCGCCCTGAGCGCGGACGGCTTCGATATCCGACGCTGATCGCGGAACGCGGTTTCCAGAATTCTTAACCTCGACCGTTCACCGTGAACCCTGGCCGGGCAGGACCGGCACTCGGAGAATGGCATGACCGAACTGTCGGTCGCCCAACGCGCGGTGCTCGCGCAAATGGTCGAGCGCCTGCCTGACAGGACGCTGAAGACCCTGTCCCTGGCCGTCACCCAGATGCCGGGTGCGCGGGCTCGTGCCCTGTCCCAAATGCTGGCGGAGGAGGGCATTGATCGGAACCGTCGCGCGGTCGCCTTCGCGCCGATGATACCGTTGTTCGCTCCTCGCCCGGATGGTGTGGAGGGCCTGACGTTTCCGCCGGCTATCCTGCCGCGCCTTTGGAAGGCCGCCTCGGCCACGGCTCCGGCACTGTTGGGTACACTGGACGACATTCGTCTGCGCAAGGACGATCTCAGGGTTGTCGCAGTCGCGGATCGCTACTGTATTGCGGCATCGGGCTTTATCCGGGATCAGCCCGACGTCGTCTGGCCGGCCGCACCCGGCAAGGAGGCGGAGCGCGAGGCCGGTCTGACCGAACTCGCCCGATGCTTTGACCTGGCTGTGATGGCGCGGCGGGCCCTGAAGTCGCTGCCGAACTGGATCCTGCGACCGACACCGGACCAGCTCGCGGAGTTGCGTCTCTTGGTGCGGGACGCGGCCGAGATCACGCCTGACGGCGGGCCGCGCATGCTTGAGATCCTGTTCGCTCATCTGACCGACGCGGCTCTGGTCCTGCGCCTTGTGGTTCACTCGTCCCGTTCAGCCAGCGAGGAAGGCGTTCTTTCGGGGTCGGAGATGGCCGTCTTCGTCAACCGTCTGCTGGCCGAGGTCGAGTCGCGCGTCGCTCGCATCGGCGCGTTCAAGGCCACGGCGGGTGTGGATCCCGGACCCCAGATCAAGGCCGACATCGCCTGGTGCGCCGAGACGCTCGCCGAACTCGACATGACGCTTCAACTCGACCCCAATGGCGAGTGGGGCAAGGCGGCGCGTGACGCGCGCGCGCGGATCAACCGCAGCCTTTCGGCCACGCTCAAGTCGACCGACAAGACCCTGGACAAGGTTCTGCCGATGAAGCGGGTTCAGACGGCAGGGCGCATGACGCGCGAGGCACCGGACCTGGAACAACCGGTTGCTCCTGAAGCGATCCAGACCGCCAGTGCTCTCTTGACCCTCGTCGGGGCGATAAGGACCGCAGCCCAGATCTTTGGCATCGAAAGCCAGAGGTCACAGCTGGTCCAGTCAGCGATCGACCGGATAACGACCTTCGTCGACCTGACCATCGAGGCCGTCAATTCCGGTGAAGTCCAGGACCAGTCCCGCGTGCTGGCTCACGTCGAAACCCTGGCAAAGTTCCTCACGCTGATTGACGCGACAGAGCCCGCGCGCACGGTTCGCCGGCGTGCCGCCGCCGCAGGGTCGCTGGCCAGGACGGCCTGACCAAGACATGGCGTCGCGGCCCCTCGCGGGCGGCCTCGGGTTCGTCTAAGCGTGTCAACCATGATCGTGTTCTGGACGCTGACCGGGCTCACCGCTGCATTGGCGGGGCTCATGGTCTTGACGGGTGCGCGCCGCGGCGCGGGGACGGGCGACGTTGCCGCGCCCACGGCTTCGGCCGAGTTGGCGGAGCTGGATCGTTTGCAGGCCCGAGGCCTGCTGGACGAAGAGGCGTGGTCTGCCGCGAGGGCTGAGGCGGGTCGCCGACTGCTTTCTGAACCTGCACCCCAGGCTCCCATCGTCGTCGGGTCGAGGGACCGTGAAATCACGCTCGGGGCGCTCGTCGCCACGGCAGCCGTTACCCTGGGACTCTACTTCATGATGGGCAGCCCGGGTCTCGGGGACCAGCCCTATGAACGCCGGATCGACGAATGGGCCAACCAGGCCGAAATGCTGGACGCTCCAAGGGTCGCGGCCGTGCTTAGCCGCGCCGTGAGGCGTGACCCGGAGAATGTCACGGCGCTGACGATGCTGGGGGCGGCCCGGTTCGAGGCGGGCGACCCTATCGGGGCCGCCACGGCCTTTCGTCGCGCCCTCACAATCCAGCCTGAAGACGCGACCAGCTGGTCACGGCTTGGCGAGAGCCTGGTCCGGGCTGTGGAGGGCGAGGTTCAGCCGGATGCCGAAGCGGCCTTCACCCAGGCGCTGGCGCTTGACCCCAACCAGTTGGGGGCGCGCTTCTTCCTCGGTGATCTGGCGATCAGTCGCGGTGATGTCGCCAGGGCGCGTGAGCTCTGGACGCCGCTGATCGAGGCGCTCGATCCGGCCGACCCCCGCCGCGCTGATCTCACCGCCCGTCTGGACGCGGCGGGATGACCCGTTGGAGCCTGGATCGGGCAGGGATATAGCGGCGTCATGAGTTGGCTTCCGAAATCGCCCAAGGCCCGGCGTCGTCTCTGGATCGTGGCCGCAGCAGCGCCCGTGCTTGCGCTGGCGGTCGGCCTGTCGCTGTGGGCCATGCAGGACAACGTCACCTTCTTCTTCTCGCCGTCCGAGGCGACGGAGCAGGCCGCGCCGGCGGGCCGCAAGATTCGACTCGGCGGGCTGGTGGAGGCGGGCAGCGTGGTCCAGGAAGGCGCGACTGTGTCGTTCGCGGTCACCGACAACGCCGCGACCAGCCGTGTGGTCTACGAGGGCGACCTGCCCGACCTGTTCCGTGAGGGGCAGGGCATTGTGGCTGAGGGGACGTTTGGCCCCGACCGGGTGTTCCGCGCCTCGACCGTGCTGGCCAAGCACGACGAAACCTACATGCCCCGGGAAGTCGCCGAGAGCCTCAAGGCCAAGGGCGAATGGCGGCCCGAGGAAGGCCCGCCGCCGGCCAGCGCCGCCGCCCGCGCAGCCAGCACCACATGATTGTCGAGTTCGGGGCCTTTGCCCTCATTCTGGCGCTGGTGTTGTCGGTCCTGCAGACAGGACTGGCGACGGTTGGCCGCATGCGTCGCAGTCCCCTGCTGGCGGGGGGCGCGGACGGCGCGGCCATCGCCACCGCCTTCGCCATCGTCCTGGCCTTCGCGGCCCTGATCTTCGCTTTCGTCGTGTCCGACTTCTCGGTCGAGAACGTCGCGCGCAACAGCCACACCGACAAGCCGATGCTCTACAAGGTCTCCGCGGCCTGGGGCAGCCATGAGGGGTCTCTGGTCCTGTGGTGCGGGGTCATGGCGGTGTTCGGCGCTCTGCTGGCCCGCGCGCGAGGCCTGCCCTTCGGCCTGAAGACATCCGCCGTCGCCGCCCAGGGCGCTTTGACGTTCATGTTTCTGGCCTTCGCCGTCTTCACCTCCAATCCGTTTGTCCGGATCGAGGACGCGCCGGTGCAGGGCAATTCGCTCAACCCCCTGCTTCAGGACCCGGCGCTCGCCCTGCATCCGCCGCTGCTCTACTTCGGCTATGTCGGGTTTTCGATCACCTTTTCCCTGGCTGTGGCTGCCCTGGTCGAGGGGCGCGCCTTTTCCGGATTCTGGCCGGCCTGGGGGCGCTGGGTCCGACCCTGGGCCCTGGCCAGCTGGGTCTTCCTGACGGTCGGCATCGCCCTGGGTTCGTTCTGGGCCTACTACGAGCTGGGCTGGGGTGGCTGGTGGTTCTGGGACCCGGTCGAGAACGCCTCCTTCATGCCCTGGCTGGCGGGCACCGCGCTTCTGCACAGCGCGGTCGTGACTGAACGCCGTGGGGCGCTCGCGGGCTGGACGGTGTTCCTCGCCCTGCTCGCCTTCAGCTTCTCCATGCTGGGCGCCTTCCTGGTGCGGTCGGGCGTGCTGACGTCGGTGCATGCCTTCGCCGTCGACCCGGAGCGGGGCATGATGCTGCTGGGCATCCTGGCTGTTGCGGCCGGATCGGCGTTTGCCCTCTTCGCCTGGCGCGCGCCGCAGCTGAAGGGTGGCGGCCTGTTCTCCCCGATCAGCCGGGAGGGAGGTCTGGTCCTGAACAACCTGTTCCTGACCGTGGCGGCGGCGACGGTGCTGCTCGGCACGCTGTATCCGCTGATCCTGGAGGCGGCGACCGGAGAGACGATTTCGGTCGGACCGCCCTACTTCGCCATGACCTTCACCCCCCTGATGCTGGTGGCCTGCATCATCCTGCCGGCCGGGCCGCTGCTGGCCTGGAAGCGCGGCGATGTGGTGGGGGCCATGCAGCGGCTGGTGATCGCGGGCGTGATCGCCATCGCCTGCGGTTTCGCGGCGTGGCTGGCGTTCGAGCCCAGGAAAGCGCTCACGGCGGCGGGGATCGCCATCGGAGCCTGGCTGATCGCCGGGGCCCTGGCCGAGGTGGTCGAGCGGATTCGTCTGTTCCGGGCACCGCTGGCCGAGGCGCTTCGTCGCGCGCGCGGCCTGCCGATGGGGGCCTGGGGTATGACGCTGGCCCACGCGGGACTGGGCGTCTTCGTTCTGGGGGCCGTGGCCGAAACCAGCTTCAAGCTCGAATCCGCCGAGGCCCTTCCGATCGGCGGCAGCGTCATCGCCGGACCCTGGAAAGCCACCCTGACCGACGTTCAGATTGTGGAGGGACCGAACTATCTGGCCGAGCGAGGCGTCGTGACCGTCACTTCGGTGGACGGGCGGGCCCCGCCGCGCACTGTGACATCGGAACGCCGCTTCTTCCCGGCGGGCGGCCAGACGACGACCGAGGTCGGTCTGGATTTCCGGGGGCTGGACGATGTCTACGTCGTGATGGGCGAGCGCCGGGCGACGACCGACGGCGCGCGCGCCTGGACGCTGCGCATCTACCATAATCCGTGGGCGCGCCTGATCTTCCTCGGACCGGCCATCATGGCCCTGGGCGGGGTGCTGTCCCTGATGGATCGACGGCTCCGTCTGGCCATGCCGGGGCGTCGCAAGAAGCCTCTCCCCCTCGAGGGGGGAGAGGTTGGAGTGGGGGTGGACGCGCGATGATCGGGATGAGGCGGAGAGACTCCGTCGGCGTCTTCGGGAGACCATTGTCCCGCCGTGCCTTCACCCCCATCCCAACCCTTCCCCCCTCGAGGGGGAAGGGCTTGATGTGCGCCCTTCTCCTCCTCGCCACACCCGCGCTGGGGCAGGAACCCGCCGCGCCTCCGGACAGGCCGCTGGCCGACGCCGGTCAGGAGGCCCGTGCGCAGAGGATCTTCGAGGTCGTGCGCTGCGTCGTCTGCCAGCATGAGTCCGTTGCCGACAGTCCAGCGGGCATCGCCGGCGACATGCGCCGTCTGATCCGCGAAGAGATCGCCGGTGGAGCCACCGATCAGGCCATCAAGGACGACCTGGTCCGGCGCTATGGCGACTATGTCCTCTTCACCCCGCCGATGCGGACGGGGACCTGGCTGTTGTGGTTCGGACCGGCGCTTCTGGTGCTGGCCGGAGGGGCCGCGCTGATCGCCTTCCTGCGTCGTCGCCCGGCTGCGACGGCTCCGCTTTCGCCGGATGAGGAACGTCGGTTGGCCGATCTTCTCCAATCGGAAACAGTTCGCCCTGATCCTGACGCATCCGCGCCACACGACGGGCGTTGAGGCCGGTCAAGCCTCGCCGGAGCGGCGGTTGGCCAATCGGGCAACCGCCCTGTATTCAAGACGAAACCGGGTCCTGGTGACCCAGACGGGATCGCACGAAAGACGATGATGAAGCGCAAGGAATTCATCCTGGGGGCCGCCGTCGGCCTGACCTTCGCCGCCGCGGCGACAGCCGGGGGCGTGATCGACTGGCCGGGTGCCAATGCCCAGGAGCGGCCGGCCGCCGGTCGGCTGATTCCTTCGGCGGGGGCCGCCGGTCTCGCCTTCGCCCCGCCACAGGGCGCGCCGCTCAGCTTCGCCGACATCTTCGACCAGGTATCCCCGGCGGTGGTGCAGATCGACGTGGAGACGCGGGTTGCCGTGCCTCAGGGCATGATCCAGATCCCGGGCTTCCCGCCGATCCTTCCGCCGGGTCGTCAGGCACCCGGCGAGGACGAGGAAGGTCCGACCGCCCAGGGCGCGGGCTCGGGCTTCTTCATCTCCGCCGACGGCTTCATCGTGACCAACAACCACGTGGTCGAGAACGCGACGAAGATCACGGTGCGACTGTCCGACGAGCGGGAGCTCGAGGCGCGTCTGGTGGGCCGCGACCAGGCCACGGATCTCGCGGTCCTGAAGGTCGAGGGCGGGAACTTCCCGTTCGTCAGCTTCGAGACCCAGGCCGAACCTCGCGTCGGCGATTGGGTCATCGCCGTCGGCAACCCCTTCGGCCTCGGGGGCACGGCGACCGCCGGAATCGTCTCAGCCAAGGCGCGTGATATCGACGGCGATACGCCCTATACCGACTATCTGCAGATCGACGCGGCTATCAACCGAGGTAACTCGGGTGGTCCGACCTTCGACATCTATGGCCGAGTGATCGGCGTGAACTCAGCCATCATCTCGCCGAGCCCGACTGGAGGTTCGGTCGGCATTGGCTTCGCTATTCCCGCTTCGATTGCGAAATCCGTCACGGATCGGCTGATGCGAGGGGAGACGATCCAGCGTGGCTATCTGGGTGTTAAGATCCAAAACCTGCCTGACGACTATCTCGGCCCCCTCGATCTACCGGCCGATCAAGAGGGAGCATACATTGCGGAAGTGACGCTTGGTGGCCCCGCGGCCCAGGCGGGACTGCGAGAGGGCGATATCGTGGTGGCGCTGAACGGTCAGCCCATCGACTCCTCATCGGCTTTGACCCGACGTGTTGGACAGGCGGCTCCTGGCGACAATCTCCGCCTTGAGATCATTCGGGAAGGCCGTCGCCAGACCGTGACCGTCCGCTCGGGCACTCGGCCCGCCGATATAAACGCTCCGCCAGGGAACGAGGATGAGAACGAAGGCAGCATCGAGCCGAACCGTCCTCAGGCCCCGGTAGGCGAGACGATCGAAGGCATGACCGTCGCGCCTCTGACCGATGCGCTGCGTCAGCGCTACTCCATAGACGAACGCGTCCGGGGCCTTGTCGTCACGGCGGTCACCGCGACTTCCGAAGCGGGCCGCATCCAGGTTCCGGTTGGCACCGTCATCCTTCAGGTCAACGGACGTCCGGTCGCTTCGGCAGCGGAGTTCCGGGCGCAGGTCGCCGCCGCCCGTGCCGCCAACCGCGAGGGTGTCTTGATCTTGTTCCGCACGCCGCAAGGCAACCGACCGTTCGTTCTGGAACTCTGGGACAACTGATCGTCCCGACCCTGAACAAGCCTTAACTCCCTAAGTCGCCGCCGATGGGCTACCGTCGGCGGCGATTTGATTCCGGGAGGGCCTGCGCCATGAAGATTCTGGTGGTCGAGGACGACGCCGAAGCCGCCCAGGCCATGGTGCGCGGCCTGACCGAAGCCGGGCATTTGGTCTCCCATGCCATCGACGGCGCCTATGGGCTGCTGGAGGCGCAGAAGGGCGAATGGGACGTCTATGTGGTCGACCGCATGATGCCCCGGCTGGACGGCATCGGCATGGTCGAGACCCTGCGCAAGAACGGCGACCAGACGCCGGTTCTGTTCCTGTCCGCCATGGGCGAGGTCGAGGACCGCATCACGGGCTTGAAGGCCGGCGGCGATGACTATCTGGTCAAGCCCTATGCCTTCGCCGAGCTGATCGCCCGGGTCGAGGCCCTGTCGCGTCGGCGCGAGACCGGCGGTGTCCAGACGGTGCTGAAGGTCGGCGACCTGGAGATGAACCTGATCGCCCGCACCGTGCATCGCGGCACGACCGAGATCGACCTGCAGCCGCGCGAGTTCCAGCTGCTGGAGTTCCTGATGCGCCACGCCGGCCAGTCGGTGACCCGCACCATGCTGCTGGAGAAGGTGTGGGAGTATCACTTCGACCCCCAGACCAACGTCATCGACGTCCACATCAGCCGCCTGCGCTCCAAGATCGACAAGGGCTTCGACCGGGCGATGCTCCAGACGGTCCGGGGCGCGGGGTATCGGCTGGAGGCGTAAGCCTCTGCGATGAGATTGCCCTCCCTCTTTCGCCGCACGCCGTTCCGGCTGACGCTGCTGTTTCTGGCGCTGTTCGCAGCGGCGGCCAGCGCGATCCTGGCTTACGTCTATGTCGCCTCGGCCTCCGAGGCCCAGGCCCAGGCGCGCAAGGCGGTGGAACAGGAAAACGCCGCCCTGACGGCGATCTTCGAGGAACGCGGTCCGGATGCGCTCAATCAGGCCCTCGTTGACCGCATCCTGACGGGCGGGACGTTCCTTCACCTCTACATGGAGCGCGATGGCGCCAAAATCACCGGCACGCTTGGCGTGACCGCACGGTCGGAGGATGGCCAGACGACCGCCGAGCCGGTGAATGCCTCGCCAATCCCCAACTATTCCGGCGGCGAAGTCTGGGCGACCTTCCGGTTCACCGACATCGATCCGGACGGCCGGGTGGTTCGCAAGGACGCCTACGGGGTGCAGACCACGCTTTCGAACGGCCAGATGCTGTTCGTCGGCAAGGACCTTGGGGACACGGAGGCCTATCTGGGCCGGCTGACCCAGGCGCTGTGGATGGCGATGGGAATGGTGCTGCTGCTGGGCGCCGGCGGTGGTCTGCTGATCAGCCGCAATGTCGAACGCGCCATGGGACGGCTCAACACCGTCGTCACGGCCGTGCAGGACGGCGATCTGAAAGCGCGCGTCGCTGTGCGCAACTCCGGCGACGAGCTGGACGAGCTGGGCGTCGGCCTGAACCGGATGCTGGACCGGTTGCAAGCGTCCATGGCCTCCATCCGCCACGCGGGCGACGCCATCGCCCACGACCTGCGCTCACCGCTGACCCGCATGCGGGCCAAGCTGGAGGTCGCCCTGATCGACGCTGAATCGGGCCGGGTGGACGGTGTGGACGCGCTCCAGGTCGCCCTGGATGAGGCCGACACCCTGCTCAAGACCTTCAACACGGTGCTGGCCATCGCCCGGCTTCAGGCGGCCGCCGGCCGGGTGCCGGACGCGGAGGTGTTCGACGCCGCCGACCTCGCCGCCGACATGGCCGAGCTCTACGAACCCGCCGCCGAGGACAAGGGTCTCGACTTCTCGGCCGAGATCGAGAAGGGGCTGCACATCCACGGCGCGCGGCCGTTCCTGGCCCAGGCGCTCGCCAACGTCATCGACAACGCCATCAAGTACACGCCGACCGGCGGTGCGGTGAAGCTGAGGGCGCGCCGACGCTCGTCCGGCGAGATCGAGTATTCCGTCACCGACACCGGGCCGGGCGTGCCCGAAGCCGATCGCGACCGGGTCATTGAACGGTTCGTGCGCCTGGACAACAGCCGCACGGAGGCCGGGTCAGGTCTCGGCCTGTCGCTGGTTGGCGCGGTCATGGAGGCGCATATGGGCCGCATCCAGCTGGATGAGGGGCCCGGCGCCTACGGCGGCTACGGCCCCGGCCTGAGGGTCGCCCTGATCCTGCCTCCTGCGAGCACGCCGTGAGTGACGGCCTCGGGGCCCGGCTTCATCCCTGCGGGCCCGTGATCGACGCCGGGGCGGCGTCCCGCGCGCTGGAGTCGGTGCGCGAGGCTGCGGCGTCCGATGGCTGGAGCGAGGCGATGGCGAGGGCCTGGCCCGCGCTCGAGCCGGTGGTCGCTGCGTCGCCCTATCTCGCCGGTCTGATGCGGCGCTGGCCCAACTGGCTGGCGGCGATCCTCCGCTACGCCCCTGAACCGGGACTGGCTGACCTCCTGACGCGAACCTGGGGTCTGTCGGGCGGTGCCGATGACGTCAGGGCCCCGCTGCGCCGGTTGAAGGGTGAACTGCATCTGCTGACCGCTCTCGCGGACCTCGGCGGGGTCTGGACCCTCGATCAGGTGACGGATGCCCTCAGCCGCTTCGCCGACGCCTCGGCCGCCACAGCCCTGCGCGCCGTCGCCCATGACCAGCGCGAGCGAGGCAAACTCGTGTCGCCCGCCGACGACCCGCGCGGGCCGGTGCCCGGCCTGTTCGGTCTGGCGATGGGCAAGCACGGGGCGAACGAACTCAACTACTCCTCCGACATCGACATCAGCCTGTTCTGGGAGCCGGACGTCCTCGTGCCGGCGCTGGCGGAGGGTGTGGAGCCGCAGCGATTCCTGGATCGCCTGGCCCAGGCCTTCGCCCAGCTGATGCAGGAGCGCACAGGCGACGGCTATGTCTTCCGCGTCGATCTGCGTCTGCGCCCGGACCCGTCGTCCACACCCCCGGTCGTCGCTGTGCCCATGGCGCTCGACTACTACGAAGGCGTCGGCCAGAACTGGGAGCGCGCCGCCTTCATCAAGGCGCGGCCGGCCATCGGCGACCTTATCGAAGGCGCGGACTTCCTGAAGGCGCTGACGCCCTTCGTCTGGCGACGCAGCCTCGACTATCAGGCCATTCTCGACATCCAGTCGATCAAGCGACAGATCCACGTCCACAAGACCGGCGAGGGTCTGGAGGCGGCCGGGGCCAACCTCAAGCTCGGGCGCGGCGGCATCCGCGAGATCGAGTTCTACGCCCAGACCCAGCAGTTGATCCTCGGCGGCCGCGACCCGTCGCTGAGGCCGCCCCGAACGGTCGATGCGCTGGCGGCCCTGGCGGACAAGGGTCATGTCCCGGCCAATGTCGCGGCCGAGCTGACCACGGCCTATGAACGACTGCGGGCGCTCGAGCATCGGGTCCAGATGCTGGATGACGAGCAGACCCACGTCCTGCCCGCCGATCCGGCGCGGCGCAGAGCGGTCGCCTCCCTGTCCGGGCATGGCGATCTCGCCGACTTCGACGCCGAGGTCGAGACGCTGCTGGTCGGGGTCAATCGCCGCTATGGCGACCTGTTCGAAGGCGAGGAACAGCTGTCGTCGGAGTTCGGCAGCCTGGTCTTCACCGGTGTCGAGAACGACCCCGAGACTTTGGCAACGCTCGCGCGAATGGGCTTCTCCGACCCGGCGGCGGTGTCAGACGCGATCCGCTCCTGGCACCACGGCCGCATCCCGGCCACGCGGTCGGCAAGGGGACGCGAGTTGTTCACGCGATTGGCGCCCCGCCTGCTTGAAGCGGCCGCCAGGACGGGGGCTGCGGACGCCGCATTCCGTCGGTTCTCCGTCTTCTTTGCCGGACTGTCCGCCGGCGTGCAGGTGCAGGCCCTGTTCCTGAACCAGCCCGAGCTGTTCGAGCGCATCGTCGGCGTCATGGCCTTCGCCCCGCGCCTCGCCCGAACCCTCGGCCGCTATCCGGCAGCGCTGGACTCGATGCTGGACGCCCGCTTCGAGACCGAGCTCGGCGTTGATACCGGTCTGTTCGACCAGATGGAACGCGAGGCGGCCGAGGCCGGCGATTTCGAAGGCGCGATGAATGCGGTCCGGCGTCTGCACCGTGAGCAGATGTTCCGGATCGGTATGCAGACCCTGTCCGGCCGGATTGGACCCCAGGCGGCCGGACGGGGCTTCACCAATCTGGCCAACGCGGCGATGCGCACCCTGTCGGCGGCGGCTCTGGCCGAGACCGAACGGCTCGGCGGGGCGATGACGGGCGCGGTCGCGGTGATCGCGCTCGGCAAGGCCGGTTCGGGCGAGATGACGGCGGGGTCTGATCTCGATCTCATGACCGTCTACGACGCCCCGCCAGAGGCTGTTTCAGAGAAGAAAGGCTGGGCCGCCGACGTCTTCTACGTCCGTTTCACCCAGCGGCTGATCTCGGCGCTCTCGGCGCATACGGGCGAGGGAGGGCTCTACGACGTCGACATGCGCCTGCGGCCCTCGGGGTCCAAAGGGCCGGTGTCCGTCAGGCTGTCGGGCTTTGATGCCTACTACGGGCAGGAGGCGGCGACCTGGGAGTTCATGGCCTTGACCCGGGCGCGGGTCGTCTGGGCCAGCGATCCGTCGTTCGGCGCGGCGACGACCAAGGCCATCGAGGTGGCACTGCGTCGACCAAGACCCGGCATCGATGTCGCCGCCGAGGTGCGCGCCATGCGGGATCTGATGGCCCGGGAGCGACGGCCTGACGGCTTCTGGGACCTTAAGCTCGCGCCGGGCGGTCTGGTCGACGCCGAGTTCGTGGGCCAGTTCCGACAGTTGCAGTCAGCGGCGGCTGGAGGAGCGCTCACGGTTTCGACGCTGTCGCAGCTGGCAAGGGACATGCCGCTCCGCGAGGCGTGGAAGGTACAGCAGGGCCTGGCGCAACTTCTGGCCTGCGCCTTCGACGACAAGGCCGATGTCGAGGCAGAGCCAGAAACCTTCCGCCGGCGTCTCGCGCAAGCCGCCGGAGAGCTCGACTTCGAGAGTCTTGTTCACCGGCTTCACACGCTTCGGGGCGCGGCGCGTGGGGCCTTTGAAACGGCCCTCCCGGCCACCGGCGACGGAGAGTCGACGGACGCGCGTTAGAGCTCCTGTGGGGACGCACGGGCGCGGGCCACGCCGCCGCTCATCGGAGAGACGAGACATGAAGATCAAGACCCTGACCCTGGTCGCCGTCGGAACCCTGGTTCTGGCCGGCACCGCCAGCGCCCAGCAGCAACGCGGCCTCGGTCGCGCCGACGCCGACGCCGACGGCCGCGTCAGCCAGGCCGAGTTCGTGACCGCCCGTACCGCCCGCCTGACCGAGGCCGACGCCAACCGCGACGGGCAGGTGACCCGCGAGGAGGCCCAGGCGGCTCGCCAGGCCAACCGCTCCGAGCGGCGCGGCCAGATGTTCGCCCGCCTCGACACCGACCGGAACGGTGCCATCAGCCAGTCCGAGTTCGACGCCGCGCGACCCGAGCGCGCCGGTCGCGGCGGGCAGCGCATGCAGCGCCAGGAGCGCCGCGCCGGCCGGGCCTTCGCCCAGGGACCCGTTCAGATCGAACAGGCTCGGTCCCGCGCCACCCAGGCCTTCGCCACGCTCGACGCCGACCGCGACGGCTACCTGAGCGAGATCGAACGCCAGGCAGCGCCGACCCGCATGCGCGAGGCCATGCGCGAGCGTCGTGCCGAGCGGCGGGCCCAGAGAGGTGTGGCGTCGCGTTCAGCGCCCGCTTCGGAGTAGGGTCGGTGACGGGACTGGCCGGGTTCGCCCGGCCGCTCCTTTCGCGCGGAAAGGGACCGATTGGCGGCCGTTGTCGACCCCGACGAGGATCTGGTGCGCCGTGTGGGTCAGGGCGATCCTGCGGCCATCCAGGCCTTGGTTGCGCGCAAGCTCCCGCGCATGCTGTCGCTCGCCCAGCGCATGCTGGGCGACGCGGTCGAGGCTGAGGACGTGGCGCAGGAGGCCATGATGAAGGCCTGGAAACAGGCACCGCGCTGGACACCCGGAAAGGCCAAGTTCGATACCTGGCTTCATCGCGTGGCGCTGAATCTCTGCTACGACCGGCTGAGACGGCGGCGCGAGGTGCTGGTCGAGGCCCCGCCGGATCGTCCCGATCCCGGCCCTGCCCCGGATCGTGGCCTGCTGGCGGCCGAGCTGGGCGCGCGCGTCGAGACGGCGCTGAAGGCCCTGCCCGAACGCCAGCGCGAGGCCATCGTGCTGTGCCATTATCAGGAGCTCGGCAATATCGAGGCTGCAGGATTGATGGGAGTCAGCGTCGAGGCCTTGGAGAGCCTTTTGGGGCGGGGCAGGCGGGCCCTGCGCGCCGCGCTGGCCGATCTGGCGCCGAACGCCCCCGAAGCGTTAGGAGGACGGGCATGAACGCGGATCGAATGCGAGAACTGGCCGAGGCCTGGGGCGGCGACCTGCGCCGCTGGCCGACGGCTGAGCGCGAGGCCGCTCAGGCCTTCGCACGGATTGAACCCGAGGCGGCCGAACGCGCCCTGTTCGAGGCGCGTCAGCTGGACGCCGCGCTCGACGCCGCGCCCCGGGTCATCGTTTCGGCTGGACTGCGTGACCGGGTGATCGCCACGGCCGGGACTGCGGGTCTCAAGGCAAGGGCGGTCTGGCCGGGACTGCGTCGTCTGCTGTGGATCGGAGGGGCCGGCTGGGCGGCGGCGGCTTGCGCCGGCGTGGTCTTCGGCCTGACCCTGACCCACGATCTGGAGGGCCAGGCCCAACTGGACCTGGTGCTGGATCAGGCCTCGGTCGACGGGTTGGATGACATGGCGGTGCTGGGATGAGTTCGCGCCTGGTCGCCATCATCCTCGGGATCGCCCTCGCCATTTCGGTTGGCATCAACCTGTTCGCTGCGACAGCCGCTTTGACGGCCTTGTCGGGACAGAGGACGATCGAACGCGCTCTCGAGGATCGCCAGTCCGGCGAGGCTCGCCCCTCGGCGCGGGAGCTGCTCGTCTCACTCGATCCTGAAGTGCGGCGAGAGGTCCGCCGGGGCTTGCGCGAGGCCGGGTTGGCGGCGCGACCGGACTTCCAGGCGGCGCGAACGGCCCGGCTGCAAGCCGTGGAGGCCGCACAGGCCGAACCCTTCGACAGGGCCCGTGTCGAAGCTCTGCTGGCCTCTTCGCGCGAAGCGGAGGCCCGGGGCCGTGCACGGCTTGAGCGCGATGCCCTGGCCCTGATGGAGACTCTCGAGCCTGAAGACCGCCGCGCTGTCGCCGCCCTGTTGGCCGGTCGGGGTCGCGGTGGCGGTGAGGGTCGGAACCGCGAACCCCGACAGGAGCGCGCGGTCCAGCCCTAGGCCTTAGCGGAACGGCGGCTCGTCAAAGGCGCGGAGCTTGCGGCTGTGCAGGCCGGCACCCTCGTTGCGCAGCAGATCCACGGCCTGGATGCCGATCTGGAGGTGCTCGGAGATCGAGCCCTCGTAGAAGCGGTTGGCCTGACCCGGCAGTTTGATCTCGCCGTGCAGAGGCTTGTCCGAGACGCACAGAAGCGTCCCGTAGGGCACGCGGAAGCGGTAGCCCTGGGCGGCGATTGTGGCGCTTTCCATGTCGATGGCCACCGCACGGCTCTGGTTGAACCGCAGGGCCGACTTGGAATAGCGCAGCTCCCAGTTCCGATCGTCGGTCGTGACGACGGTGCCGGTACGCAGACGCTTCTTGACCTCTTCGCCAGGCATCCCGGACACCTGTTTGGCTGCGTCGTAGAGGGCGCGCTGGACCTCGGCGATGGACGGGATCGGAATGTCCGGCGGCAGGACCGCGTCAAGCACATGGTCGTCCCGCAGATAGGCGTGGGCCAGCACATAGTCGCCGATGGTCTGGCTGGGTCGCAGCCCTCCGCAGTGGCCGATCATCATCCAGGCGTGCGGCCGGGTGACCGCCAGATGGTCGCAAATGGTCTTGGCGTTCGACGGACCCACCCCGATGTTGACCAGCGTCACCCCTTCCCAGCCCGGCGCCGTGAGGTGATAGGCGGGCATCTGGTGTTTGCGCCAGGCGGCGTCGGCGATGGCGAGGTCAGGATCGGGATTGTCCCGGCCGATGACCACGCCACCGGCGCACGACAGGCTCTCATAGGGTGAGTTCGGGTCGGCCAGTTGGGCGCAGGCCCAGCGCACGAACTCGTCGACGTAGCGGTGGTAGTTGGTGAACAGGATGTAGGACTGCACATCCTCGACCGGCGTGCCGGTGTAGTGGCGCAGGCGGGCCAGCGAGAAGTCGGTTCGCAGCCCGTCGAACTGCGACAGCGGGAACTCTTCTGTCAGATCGAACAGGCCGTCGGAGATTTCATCGCCGATGTGCGACAGATCCGTGGTCGGGAAGTGGCGCGCGATGGCGGCCGTCATCGACCGATCCAGAACCACGTCCGAGCCATCCAGCACATAGGGGAAGGGGATCTCCTGTTCCGAGGCTTCAACCTCGAACGTTGCGCCGTAGTCTGATTCCAGCAGCCGCAGCTGCTCCAGGATGTAGGGCCCGAACAGGTCCGGGCGGGTCACGGTGGTGGAATAGACGCCCGGCCGGGAGATGCGGGCATAGGCGCGCTGGGCCAGGTTCTCGGGCCGCTCACCGAACCAGCGCATGCGCAGGCGCGGATAGCAGAACAGGCCGCGCGCGCGCAGGGCGGCGTCGGGCGTCTTTCCGGTCTCGAGATAGGTTCGAACCGCTCCGCGCAGGTTGGCGACGGATTGGGCGTAGAGAGTTTCGAGGCGTTCCAGCGCCTCGGGCGCTGATAGCGCCCCGGTCATGTGCTCTGTCATGACCTCCCCTAACGGAGGATCGTGACCTTGGCGAGATGCCTTGGGCTATTGTCTCGCTTGACCTCTGGCACGGTCGAACAGGGCGAGCACGGTCTCGTTCCCCACGAACCGGGTGCGTAGCGTGGCCTCGTCGCCCTCGACCGTTGCACACCGCAGCCGGGAAACCGCCTCCTCGATCTGACTGGCCCGTTCCGCGTCGTAGGGCTCTTCCCCGGCCCAGTACTGGCACTGCTGCTGGCGCGCGAGCCACTCCAGAACGGCTGGATCGACGGACTGGGCTACCGTGAGCACAGCGTCCGTCACCGAGACGGTACCCAGCACCAGGCGGTCGCCTTCCACCTTGAGGTCAACCACGACCTCACCCCCTGTCGGACAGCAGTTGCCGTCCGTATCCTGCCAGAGGGGAGAGTGAGCGATCAGCGCGTCCCATTGAAACCCGGGACCCTTCCAGACGCTCAAACCCGGCGGGAGCCTCTCTGCGAGGTCGGTAAGCCAGCTCTGGGCGTCGACCTCGGTGGGTGCCGTGCCCGCGCCGTTCCAGCGGAACACGACGCCCATCCAGTGACGTCCGGTCCCCTGGCCATATCCGGGCAGGGCGACGTAGGTGCCTTGGGCGCGCATCTCGCCGTCCTCGCCGTAGCCGGTGTGGATTGCAGGATCGAGCACACCGAGCGGGCCAAACAGCCACATGACCGGTCTGAGCGCCTCGCCATCCGGCTGAAGGATGACCACGGCTTCGGAAACGCCGAACTCCTCTGACGATCCGGACTGCGTCTGAAAGTGCAGGGTCGTGCCTTCCGGCATGACCAAGGTGCCGGTCCCGTTGACCACGCACCCCGAAAGACCTGTGTCCACACAGGTCACGGGCAAGGTCGAGAGCGATGGTCTCGCGGACCGGACGGTGGTGTGTCGAAGCGCTGCCAGCTCCAGTTCGGCAACCCGGTACCGCTCCAGATCAGCTCTCTCGTCTGTGTACTCGGTCCATTGCTCCTGCCAGTCCGCCTGCTCGCGCTGCAGACTCGCGGGTGTCGGCGTCACCTCGAGCGCGCGGCGATAGGCCTGCTCCACGGCATCCTGGGCATTCGCGCCGGATGCGATCAGTCCGACGACAAGCAGTACGGTAGCGGCGAGACGGAGCATGAAAATCCCCCACGGAACGGCGTGACGCGACTGTGCCACCGGTCGCGCCTGATGACTAGGCGTCGTTCAGCGTCCGATGGAAAAAATCCGAGACCTCGGCCAGCACGGGTGCCTTCTTGCGGAAGAGGGGCGAGAAGGTCGCGATCAGGTCCTCGTGGGTCAGTTCCGGATACAGCCGCAGCTCGGCCCGCACTCCCAGTTCGCGCAGGCGAGTGTCCAGTAGGATGGAATCCTCATCGTGAACCGTCACGTCGGCCGTTCCATGCCCGAGCCAGACGGGTGGCGCGTCGGGCCGGGCGAAGGTCAAGGGCTGGGTCTGGAGCGGGTCATCGACGTGGCCGAAGGCGTTGATGGAGGCCGCGACATTGAATGGCAGAAACTCGTAGGGCCCGGCGAGCCCTGCCGCCGCTCGGATGAGGTCAGGTTTCCCGGTCGCGCGCATGTAGCGAGGGTCCAAAGCGATCATCATCGCCAGATGGGCCCCGGCGGAGTGGCCAGCGACGCCCAGTCGGGAGGGATCGCCGCCCCTGTCTGCGACCAGTTCGGCCGCACGGGCCGTGGCTGCGGCCGCGTCCTCGATGAAGGCTGGAAACACCACCTCGGGCACGACCCGGTAGTCGGGCAGGGCGACGACGAACCCCTGGGCCGCCAGGGCCTGGGCCGCCCAGCCGTACAGATCTTTCGATCCCGAGTCCCAGCCGCCGCCGTAGAAGAAGACGACAGTCGGAAGGTCCGCCGCCCCCTCAGGCGCATAAAGGTCGAGTGTCTGACGCGGGTGGTCGCCATAGGGGATCGACCGCGCGACCCGTCGCACGCCCCTGTCGCGCGGGCCGACCGCGTTCAGCAGTCCCAGCGGGCTGCAGGCAGCTGCGAGGGCTCCAAGGGCGGGGGCGATCAGGCCTCGTCGTGTCATGGCTCCAGATACGCACAAGATGGTCGTCTGGCTCAATCTCCGGTCTGCGACACCGGATCGCGCCTCGTCCTCGCGCCTCCCTGACAATGACGAATGAGCGAAATTTCATCTGTTTGCGTCATGACTGTCTTATTTTCTTTACATGAGAGGAAAGTGGCGCATTATTGCTCCGGACCCAGAGCTTTTTCGGGCCTGAGGAGGAGCCCGCCATGAACCGTTTGACCCTGTCCGCCGCCGTCCTGACGCTGGCCGCGTCCACCGCCCTGCCCGCTTTTGCGCAGGAGCGCGTCAGTTTTCCGACACGGGCCCCGGATGGTGCCGAGCGCGTCGTGATGATCTGTGAGCAGGACGCTGCGACCCGACGCGCCTTCCGCCGTGAACACGGCCAGGCACCGGCGTTCGTGACCGCGGAACAGGCTCTGCAGGCGCGTTCGACCGGGCAGGTCTGGGCCGCCCCGCGTTGCATGACCGCCCGCGAGCATACTCGCCTCGTCTCGACCCTGACGGCCTACGCCGCGGTTCGCTGAGACCAGACTAGCCTTGGGCGCTGCGGATCGCCGCGGCGCCCGCCGGCGGCGCGATGACGGCCGCGAACAGCGCATAGGCCGTCAACAGCGCCATGGCCGGCCAGGGGCTGAGCCCCTCCGCCGCTCGCGTCAGCGCTCCCGCCCCGAACACCACCGGCGGGATGAAGAGCGGCAGCACCACGATCGCGATCAACAATCCACCGCGTTTCGCCCCGAGCGCCAGGGCCGCCCCCAGCGCGCCGGTGAAGGCGAACCCCAAGCCTCCGAGCAGGGCAGCGAGCGTGGTCAGCAAGGCCAGAGTCGGAGACTGACCCAGAGCCAGGGCGGCGACAGGGGCCGCCAGCGCCAGCGGGAGGCCCGTCGCCAGCCACTGGGCGACCGCCTTGATCCCCACGACGGCTTCCAGGGGCAGGGGTCCAAGGGCGAGCAAGTCGAGTGCGCCGTCTTCAAGATCGCGCTCAAACAGGCGCTCCAGCGACAGCAACGACGCCAGCGCCAGCGCCAGCCAGGCGATCCCTGCCGCGACGGGTCGCAGCGTCGTCAGATCGCCACCCGCCGCCAGAGGCACGATCGTCGTCAGGCAGGCGAAGAAACCGCAGGCCAACAGCGGACCACCGCCCCCGCCCCAGGCCAGGGCCAGCTCGCGCCGGAACAGGACGCCCGCCGCGCTCATCGGCTGGTCCCCACGACCACCGACCGTGTGTCGATCGGCAGGGGATCGTGCACGGCGGCGACTATCAGGCCGCCACCGTCGAGGTGTCGACGCATGACTGCGCCGGCAGTCTCGCGCCAGCGCGAATCGAGTGGGCTGAGCGGTTCATCCAGCAACCACAGCGCGCGGGGTGCCGCGATCAGCCGGGCTAGGGCCAGACGGCGACGCTGGCCGGCCGACAGCTTGCGGACCTCCAGGTCCATCAGCGGCATGAGACCCATGACCGACACGGCCTCGTCGATGGTGTTGCCGCCGAGCCAGCGCGCCTGGAAGGTCAGTTCCTCCCGCGCGGTTCGCGCGCCCTTCAGCCCCTCGAGATGGCCGAGCATGTGCAGGTGACGACCTCGGGCCTCTGCCGGATCGAGCTCGGATCCGTCTAAGGCACAGAAGGTGACCTCTCCGGCCTCCGGACGGACAAAGCCGGCGATCGCGCGCAACAGCGTCGTCTTGCCCGCGCCGTTGGCTCCGGTGAGTGCCACCGCTTCACCCGCGTTCAGCGTCAGGGACAGATCGCGAAAAAGGGTGCGCTCGCCCCGCGCGAGGGTGAGGCTGGAGACAGCGAGGCGAGCGATCATCTCTCCTCCCTGTCGCGCAGTGATGGGGAGGTGGCGGCGAGCGTTTGCGAGCTGACGGAGGGGGCGAGGCGATGTTGGAGTTCAAGGCTGGCAGCCCTCACTCTGGTAGCCAGCTTCGCCCCCTCCACCCCCGGCGCAAAGAGACGCCGGCGGTCCCCCTCCCCATCGCCTGCGCCGACGGGGAGGAGACGTAAGCTGCGACCCGTTCTCAATGTCCCTGCAACCATCGTGGACTCATGGACGCCCCTCGCGACCGGGGCTATATCCGCCAACGCCGCAGCAGGCTGTCGCCGCGCGCGCCGGGGACCTGTGTGCCCCTGCGATCGCCGCGAGACGGCGCAACCGGATGTCCGGGCGGCTTTGACCAGAGGAACACTCCCATGCCGTCGATTGACAGCCTCAAGACCCGTCAGGATCTCTCCGTCGGGCGCAAGAAGTACGCCTATTACAGCCTTCCCGCCGCCGAGGAAGCCGGTCTGGAAGGCATCAGCCGCCTTCCGCGCTCCATGAAGGTGCTGCTGGAGAACCTGCTCCGCAACGAGGACGGCGTGTCCGTCACCGCCGACGACCTCAAGGCCATCGCCGCCTGGACCCAGAACAAGGGTTCGGTCGAACACGAGATCGCCTTCCGCCCCGCCCGCGTCCTGATGCAGGACTTCACCGGCGTGCCGGCCGTCGTCGACCTGGCCGCCATGCGCGACGCGATGGACAAGCTCGGCGCCGACGCCAAGAAGATCAATCCGCTGGTGCCGGTTGATCTGGTCATCGACCACTCGGTGATGGTGGACCACTTCGGCACCCCGGGTGCCTTCCAGCAGAACGTCGAGCGCGAGTACGAGCGCAACATCGAGCGCTACAACTTCCTGCGCTGGGGTTCCTCGGCCTTCAACAACTTCCGCGTCGTGCCCCCGGGCACCGGCATCTGCCACCAGGTGAACCTGGAGAACCTGGCCCAGACCGTCTGGACCGCCGAGGAAGGCAAGAAGACCGTCGCCTATCCGGACACCGTGGTCGGCACTGACAGCCACACGACGATGATCAACGGCCTGGCCGTTCTGGGCTGGGGCGTCGGCGGCATCGAGGCCGAGGCTGCCATGCTGGGCCAGCCCATCCCCATGCTCATCCCCGAGGTCATCGGCTTCAAGCTGACGGGCTCGATGCCCGAGGGCACGACGGCGACCGACCTCGTTTTGACCGTCACCCAGATGCTGAGGAAGAAGGGCGTCGTCGGCAAGTTCGTCGAGTTCTTCGGCCCGGCCGTCGCCAACCTGACGATCGAGGACCAGGCGACCATCGCCAACATGGCCCCGGAATACGGCGCCACCTGCGGCTTCTTCCCCGTCAGCCAGGCGACCATCGGCTATCTGACCGCCACGGGCCGCGACAAGGCGCGCGTCGCGCTGGTCGAGGCCTATGCCAAGGCGCAAGGCCTCTGGATCGACGAGACCAGCGAAGACCCGATCTTCACCGACGTGCTGGAACTTGACCTGTCGACGGTGGTGCCGTCGCTCGCCGGTCCGAAGCGTCCCCAGGACCGCGTCGAACTGACCGTTGCCGCTCCTTCGTTCGAGACGGCGCTGGGCGAGGTGTTCAACCGTCCGGCCGACGCCCCCCGTGCGGCAGTCGAGGGCGAAAAGTTCGACATCGGCGACGGTGACGTGGTCATCGCGGCCATCACCTCCTGCACCAACACGTCGAACCCCTCGGTCCTGATCGCGGCCGGTCTGGTGGCGCAGAAGGCCAACAAGCTGGGTCTGAAGACCAAGCCCTGGGTCAAGACCTCGCTGGCTCCGGGCTCGCAGGTCGTGACTGACTATCTGACGGCCGCCGGTCTGCAGAAGGAGCTGGATGCGCTGGGCTTCAACCTGGTCGGCTACGGCTGCACCACCTGCATCGGCAACTCGGGTCCGCTGGATCCGGCGATCTCGAAGACCATCAACGAGAACGCGATCGTCGCCACCTCGGTCCTGTCCGGCAACCGCAACTTCGAGGGCCGGGTGAACCCGGACGTCCAGGCCAACTACCTGGCCTCGCCGCCGCTGGTCGTGGCCTATGCGGTCGCCGGCTCGATGCGGATCGACATCACCAAGGACCCGATCGGCCAGGACAAGAAGGGCAAGGACGTCTTCCTGAAGGACATCTGGCCCACGACCGCCGAGATCGCCGCGATCCAGAAGAAGGCCGTCACCTCGGCCATGTTCGCCAAGCGCTACGCCGACGTGTTCAAGGGCGACGCCCACTGGCAGGCCATCCAGGTCGCCGGCGGCCAGACCTACGCCTGGGATGACGCCTCGACCTACGTCGCCAACCCGCCCTATTTCGAGGGCCTGTCGATGGAGCCGACGCCCGTCACCGACGTGGTGGAGGGCCGCGTGCTGGCCATCTTCGGCGACTCGATCACGACCGACCACATCAGCCCGGCCGGTTCGATCAAGAAGACCTCGCCGGCCGGTCAGTACCTGACCAACCGCGGCGTCGACGCGCTGGACTTCAACTCCTATGGCGCGCGGCGCGGTCACCACGAGGTGATGATGCGCGGCACCTTCGCCAACATCCGCATCAGGAACCGTATCGTCCCCGACATCGAGGGCGGCATGACCAGGCACTTCCCCTCGGGCGACGTCATGTCGATCTACGACGCGGCCATGCGCTACCAGTCCGAGGGCCGGTCGCTTGTGGTCATCGCGGGCAAGGAATACGGCACGGGCTCGTCGCGCGACTGGGCGGCCAAGGGCACGCGTCTGCTGGGCGTGCGCGCCGTCATCGCCGAGAGCTACGAGCGCATCCACCGCTCCAACCTGGTCGGGATGGGCGTGGTGCCGCTGCAGTTCAAGGCCGACGGCTGGACCAAGCTGGGCCTGACCGGCGAGGAGATCGTCACCATCCGCGGCCTGTCCGACGTCAACATCGGCAAGCTGCGTCCCCGTCAGGACCTGTGGGTCGAGCTGTTCCGCCCGTCGGACGGCAAGATGGCCCGCTTCCCGGTCCGCTGCCGCATCGATAACCAGACCGAGCTGGACTACTTCAAGGCGGGCGGCGTGATGCCCTACGTCCTGCGGAACCTAGCGGCGTAAGGTCGAGTGTCTCCTCCCCGTCGCCCGCTTGGGCGATGGGGAGGTGGCTCGTAGCGCAGCGAAGAGACGGAGGGGGTCTTCCTTCCGTGCCATCGCATGCGCGCCCAGAACCCCTCCACCGCTTCGCGGTCCCCCTCCCCATTCGCCAAGCGGCGAACGGGGAGGAGACGCTAAACCCGCATCGCCTCGGCCAGCAGCCGCGCCTCGGCCGCGCGGCTTGAGCCCTTGCGCCAGGCGACGACGATCTCGCGGCTGGGGGCTTCGGCGGCGAACGAGCGGATGACGACGCCGGCGTCATCGGCCAGCCCGGCCTTGACCGCCATCGCGGGCAGGAAGGACACGCCCAGCCCCGACGAGACCATCTGTACGAGCGTATGCAGGCTGGTCGCAGCGAAGACGTCCTCGCCGCGCGGGGCGTCAATGTCGACGGCGGCCAGGGCCTGGTCGCGCAGACAGTGGCCGTCTTCTAGCAGGATCAGGTCCTCGCCTTTCAATGCGCCCGGCTGAATATCGCCGCCGGACGCCAGGGGGTGGCCAGCGGGGGCGGCGGCCAGGATCTCGTCGTCGCTGATGCGGGCGTGATCGATGCCGGACGCCGCATAGGGCAGGGCGATCACCGCGCAGTCCAGCTGACCGGCCTTCAGCCCGGCGATCAGGCGCGAGGTCAGGTCTTCGCGGATGAACAGACGCAGAGCGGGATACGCCGCCTTCAGCCCGGGCAGGGTCGCCGGCAACAGGAAGGGCGCGACGGTCGGGATAATGCCCAGCCTCAGGCGACCCGACAGCGGCCGCCCGGCGTTCCGCGCCGCCTCGACCAGATCCTCGGTGCGCGCCAGTACGTCCTCGGCCCGGCTGACGGCCTCAGCGCCGACGGCGGTCAACTGGACCGCGCCCCGGGTACGCTCGACGACCGGCGCGCCCAGCACTCTTTCCAGCTCCTGGATGCCAGCGGACAGGGCGGGTTGGCTGACGGACGCCGCATCGGCGGCCCGGCTGAAGGAGGCGTGCTCGGCCAGAAGCTTGAGATACTGGAGCTGGCGAAGCGTGGGGAGCATGGCGCTGGTATAGGCGTGATCTTCCCTCTACGCCAACGCCATCGATCTAGCTTATCGAAATCCTCCCCCGTTGGGGGTCGACGAAGACGCGCTGAAGGCGCGGCAAGGAGGGTCATGAAGCGAAGCGGAATGACGGAGGGGGCTTACCGCCCGTGCGGCGTGTGTGGCCGACCCCCTCCGTCTCCTTTGCTACGCTTCGGATCCACCTCCCCCTATGGGGGAGGATTTGACGACCTCAGGCTTACGCCGCCAGCCTTTAGGCGTGGAGCGCGCCCTTGGGGAGGTCGTAGCGGTCGTTCTCCATCACCTGGACCCAGGCCTTGATGAAGGTGTTCAGGAACACCTTCTGGGAGCCGCCCTCGGCATAGACCTCGGCGATGGCGCGCAGCTGGGAGTTGGAACCGAACACCAGGTCGGTGCGGGTCGCGGTCCAGCGGCGTTCGCCCGTGGCGCGGTCCGTGCCGACAAACAGCTCGTCCGAGGTGGCGTCGACCTGTTTCCACGCCGTCGACATGTCCAGCAGGTTGACGAAGAAGTCGTTCGTCAGCTGGCCGGGACGATCGGTGAAGACACCGTCCTTGGAGTCCTTGTGGTTGATGCCGAGCACCCGCAGGCCGCCGACCAGAGCCGTCATCTGCGGGGCGGTCAGGCCCAGCAGCTGGGCCCGGTCGATCATCAGTTCCTCGGTCGGGACGTTGAACTTGACCTGCAGATAGTTGCGGAAGCCGTCGGCGCGGGGCTCGAGCACCGCGAAGCTTTCGGCGTCGGTGTGCTCCGCCGTCGCATCGGTGCGGCCCGGGGTGAAGGGGACGACGACGTCGTGGCCGGCGGCCTTGGCCGCCTGCTCGATGCCGACCGACCCGCCCAGCACGATCAGGTCCGCGATGGAGACGTTCAGACCCGACGAGGCCTTGATGCCCTCATAGACGGCCATGACGCGCGAGAGCTTCTCAGGCTCGTTGACGTCCCAGTTGCGCTGGGGCTCCAGACGGATGCGCGCGCCGTTGGCACCGCCGCGGTGATCCGACCCGCGCCAGGTCGCGGCCGAGGCCCAGGCCGTGCGGACCAGGTCAGCGACCGACAGGCCGGAGGCGGCGATGTGGTCCTTCAGCGTCTTGACGTCGGCGTCGGTCAGCTTCGGTCCCGTGTGCGCCGGGATCGGGTCTTGCCAGATCAGGTCCTCAGTGGGGACTTCCGGCCCGAGGTAGCGGATCTTGGGCCCCATGTCGCGGTGGCACAGCTTGAACCAGGCGCGCGCGAACTGGTCGGCGAAGTAGGCCGGATCGGCCCGGAACGCCTCCATGACCTTGCGGTACTCGGGGTCGATCTTGAAGGCCATGTCGGCCGTGGTCATCATCGTCGGGACCTTCTTGCCCGGCGTGTGCGCGGCCGGAGCCAGGGTCTCGGGCGGGCTGCCGACCGGCTGCCACTGCTTGGCGCCGGCGGGCGAGTGAACCAGCTCGTACTCATGGTCCAGCAACATGTCGAAGTAGGACATGTCCCAGGTGATCGGCGTGGGCGTCCACGATCCCTCGATGCCCGAGGTGATGGCGTCGTCGCCCATGCCGCTCTTGTAGCCTGACTGCCAGCCGAAGCCTTGCAGCGTGATGTCGGCACCTTCCGGAGCCACGCCGACCTTGGACGCGTCACCCGCGCCGTGGGCCTTGCCGAAGGTGTGGCCACCGGCCGTCAGGGCCGCCGTCTCGACGTCGTTCATGCCCATGCGGGCAAACGTGATGCGGATGTCGCGCGCCGACTGCAGCGCCTCGGGCACGCCGCCCGGACCTTCCGGGTTGACGTAGATCAGGCCCATCTGGATGGCCGCCAGCGGATCTTCCAGCGCCATTTCCTTGTCGGGCTGGATGCGGGTCTCCTCGCCCTTCACCCAGTTCTCTTCGGTGCCCCAGTAGACGTCCTTCTCGGGTTCCCAGACATCGGCGCGGCCGCCGCCGAAGCCGAACACCGGCCCGCCCATCGATTCGATGCCGACGTTGCCGGCCAGGATGAACAGGTCGGCCCAGCTGATCTGGGCACCGTACTTCTGCTTGATCGGCCACAGCAGGCGGCGCGCCTTGTCCAGGTTGCCGTTGTCCGGCCACGAGTTCAGCGGGGCGAAACGCTGCTGGCCCGAGCTCGCGCCGCCGCGTCCGTCGCCGGTGCGATAGGTGCCGGCCGCGTGCCAGGCCATGCGAATGAAGAAGGGGCCATAGTGGCCATAGTCCGCCGGCCACCAGGACTGGCTGTCGGTCATCAGGGCGGTCAGGTCGCGCTTCAGACCCTCGTAATCGATCGACTTGAAGGCCTCGGCATAGCTGAAGCCGTCGCCCATCGGGTCGCCGGTCTTGCCGTGCTGATGCAGGATGTCGACCGACAGGCTGTTGGGCCACCAGTCGCGGTTGGTGCGGCCGAGCAGGGCGCGCTTGGCGGCGGCCTTCTTGCTCGGATCAGACAGGGGTGAGTTTTCGCCGTCCATGGTGGGCCTCCCGGGGGGTCAGAGTGATGCAGGAAGCTAGTCCTGACGACGCCTCAAGACAAATCGATTAAACTTGGGTCTGGAATAAGCAGGGTCTATCAAATGCGGCTCGATGGAGCCCTCACTCTGGCGGGCCGAGCACCGCCGCCAGGCGTCCGAACTGCTCCTCCATGACGGCGTGAACCGGATCCGCCATCGCGCCTGAGCCAGGTCCACTGACCACAAAGGTCCAGCGCAGACGCCGCGTCGCCTGGCCCTCGACCGGGGCCCAGCTCATTGTCAGGACGGCGTCGGCACCGATCCCTTGAAGCGGACCAAACGGCGCATCGAAACGGACCATGTTCCGGTCTGGCCAGACCATTATCGCCTCGCCGTGTTTGACGCCGCCGCCCGGCAGGGCTTCGCACCAGCAGCCGCCGGGCCGCAGGTCGACACGGATGTTGGCCGCATCGCCCGAGTAGGTGTGATCGCTGCTCCACCAGCGCTCCGGATGGCCGACCGCGTCCAGAATGGCCTCCGGTGAAGTCGAGACCGTTCGTTCGAATGACAGGGTGAAGGCGGTCTCGCTGCGCGACACGATTTCGGCGCTCGCGGGCGCGGCCGCGCTCAACAGGACGGTGGCCAGCCCTGCCGCAATCCCCCTGATGTCCATGGCTCACCCCTCCGCGACCATCCGCTTCAGGTCAGTCTTGCGCGCGTCTGGAACCTCGCGCCAGTCCCGATCGTACAGTGCCGCGTCTATGGCGTAGAGCGCCGTCAGCGACACACGCCCGAAGTGGAATCGCAGCCGACGATAGGCCTCCACGGCACCGAGACGCCGCAGATCGTCGGCCGTTTCTATTCCCGCTTCGGCCAGCCGCCGCGCCGTGACCGGGCCGAGGTTTCGCATCTCGGAGACGGTCTGGGTCATTCGGTGACGGTGATCACCGGACTATGGCTCATCTCGACCGACGTCATGTCGATCGCAGCCATGAAGGGCGCGGCCTCAGGCGCGGCGGGCAGCGCCCTCGCCGCCGCTTCGGCTGCGGCCATATCTCGCCAGACAATGTGGTCGGTGTAGAGCCCGTCATCGCTGCCGGAAAGGGTACGGCTGACAAAGCCGGGCCAGGATTTCACCAGGCCGTCGAGCGTCCGTGCGCTCCGAGCGAAGGCCTCCTGGTCGGCCCCCTCCGCCAGCCGAAACCGCACGAGTTCCACGATCGCCATGTCCATCTCCCGATCCGTTGACGACCCCTGCTAAGGTGGATGTGTTGCCAACGTCGTGTCAGCAGCCATGCGGTGAGCGTCGAATCGCCCGCTCCTGCGGCGAACGTCGCCCCGCCCAGACGATGCGACCGTTTCTGACGCATCGGCCTGATAGTCTCGCCCGCATGACCTGCCAGACCGCCTCGCCTGACACGTTTGATGGTTCCTCTGCCTCCGTCTCGGAGGCTCTCTGGGACGCCGTTCGCGACGCCTATCTGGCCGGCGCGACCGTCGCCAGCCTGCGCGAGGACTTCGGCATCCCGTCCTCGACCTTCTACAAGCGGGCCGGCCGGGAGGGGTGGCTTAGTCGACCTCGGGTCGCTCCCGAGGCTCAGCCGCTGGACCTGGATGCGCCGGTCGCCGATCCGTCAGTCATGCGGGACCTCGCTTGGCGGCGTCTGACCCGTGCGCTTGACCAGGGCCGGTCCGTCGACGCCCTGCGCTGGCTGCGCATCCACGAGGGGCTCAAAGCTATCGTCGCTGCATCTCCGGCGACCGGCTCCCCGGCCACGTTCGCTCGGCCGTCCGCGTCGATGGTGGAGAGAGTGGAGACTGTTTTTCCGGATTCCATGCCGTCGACGGCTCGCCCCATGCTCAACCGGGCCGAACGGCGCAGGCTGGCGCGTCTGAGCGGCGGTCCCTGACCCTCAGGCGGCCTCGAACGTCAGGGGTGCACCCCAGAACTGGCTGACCAGCTCCGACTGCGGCCCCGGCCGCCCGGTCGTCAGGAAGGTGCGCCGTCCGCCCTCGCCCAGCCCATACTCCGGATGCCGCCCGAAGTAGCGCTCGAGAGCGTCCGCCACGGCGCTCGGCTGGTGGATCACCGCCGTCTCCGGCGGCAGGGCCTGGACGAAGACGTCGGCCACGATCTCGTAGTGGGTGCAGCCCAGGATGGCCTTGTCCGGATGACGCCCGATCCGGCGTCGCAGGGCATCGACGTGGTCGCGTACGACGACCGTCAGCTCCTCGGCCGGGGCACCCAGCTCGATCAGGCCCGCCAGCCCCGGGCAGGGTTCGGAGAAGACGGCCAGGTCCTCGCGCCGCTTGTCGATCTCGATCTCATAGACGCGGCTCATGGCGGTCGCGGCGGTGCAGAAGACGCCGGTGATCTCCAGCGCCTCGATCTTGTCGCCGCGCCGTTCGGCCTCGAAGGTCCAGGGCAGGCCGGTCGCGGCCTCGATGGTCGGCACGATGATGCCCAGCACATTGACCGGCCGCCCATGGCGCGCGCGCGCCTCCGGGACCCAGGTCTGCTGCAGACGGCGCAGGGCGATGGCCGAAGCCGTATTGCAGGCCAGAACGATCACGCTGGCCCCGGCCTCGAACAGGCGTTCGCAGCCGGCGCGGGTCAGGTCGACGATCTCCTCGCCGCCGCGACCGCCATAGGGCGCATGGGCCTGGTCAGCCAGGTAGATGAAGTCCCGCTCCGGGAACCGCCGGGTCAGCTCACGGTGGACCGTCAGACCGCCCACACCGCTGTCGAAAACGCCTATCGCCATGCAGCGGCGTGTAGGGCCTCGCCCGGAAAAGTGTAAGCGGTTTTCCGCAAAGGCGAGGCTCCATTCCAAAGGCCGCAGCTTGCCTCGCCGTCCAACGGCATTACAGGTCGTTCATGTGACGGTCATGCGAACCCGGACTAGGGTGCGCGCACGTCCCCAGATCGATGAACAGGATGTTCCCATGCATAGACGCCAGCTTCTTGTCGGAGGCGCGAGCCTGATGGCCCTTTCCGGTTGCGCCACCGCAGGCGCGATGAGCGGCGGGGTCGCCGCCAGCGCCGATGAACTCGCCATCGCCAGGGCCGTGCTGCCGGCCCAGACCCCGCGCGCTGAACTTCTGCAGCCGTGGACGGGTCCTTATGACGGTGTGCCGCCATGGCCGTCGGTCACCGCCGACAAGCTGCGGGCCGCGATCCTGGAAGGCATCGAGCTGCAGCGGGCCGAGATTGTAGCCATCGCCAACAACCCCGAGCCGCCGACATTCGCCAACACCATGGTCGCGATGCAACTTGCGGGTCAGCCGCTGGACCGCGCCGGGTCGATCTTCGGAGTGATGACCTCCAACATCGGTTCCGACGACTACAACGCCGTCGACACCGAGGTTTCCCCGCTGCTGTCGGCGGCCAGCGACGAGACCACCTTCAACGAACCCCTGTTCCAGCGCATCAAGACGGTCGCGGACACGGCCGGCGCCGCGGGTCTGACGCCCGAGCAGACCCGCCTGGCCGAGCGCAGCCGTGATGCTTTCATCCGCAACGGCGCGGCTCTGGATGCTGCGGGCAAGGCCGAGCTTGGCCGCATCAACACAGCCCTGGCCAATGCCTTCACCAGCTTCGGCCAGAAGGTCGTGGCCGATGAGAACACCTGGACCGTGATCCCCAACGAGGCCGGCGTCGCGGGCCTGCCGGACTCCAACAAGGCCGCTGCCGCCGGCGCCGCCCGCTCGCGCAACCTGCAGGGCTGGGCCATCGTCAACACCCGCTCCAGCGTCGATCCCTTCCTGACCTTCGCCGACGACCGGGGCCTGCGCGAACAGGTGTGGCGCAAGTTCGTGGGCCGCGGTGACAACGGTGACCGCAACGACACCAACGCCATCATCGCCGAGATCGTGCGGCTGCGCGCTGAGCGCGCCCGTCTGCTTGGCTACGCCAACCACGCCGAGTGGCGCATGCAGGACACCATGGCCCGCACGCCGGCCGCCGCCATGGAACTGATGATGCGGGTCTGGGAACCGGCCAAGGCGCGGGTGACCCAGGAGGTCGCCGACATGCGCGACATCGCCGGACACGACATCGAGCCCTGGGACTATCTGTACTTTGCCGAAAAGGTCCGGAAGGCGAAGTACGACCTCGATCAGAACGAGCTGAAGCCCTACTTCGAGCTGAACGCGGTGAAGCGCGGTGCCTTCTACATGGCCGAGCGGCTGTACGGCTTCACCTTCACGCCGGTCCCCGCCGGCAGCGTCCCGGGCTTCCACCCGGACGTCGAGGTGTTCGAGGTCAAGAACAAGTCCGATGGCTCGCACGTCGGCCTGTTCTACTCCGACGACTTCGCCCGCGCGGGCAAGCGGTCGGGGGCCTGGATGACCAGCTACCGCATCGGCTGGGGTTACGACGGCGGCGGCAACAAGCTGGTGTCGAACAACAACAACTTCATCAAGGCGGAGGGCGGGCAGCCGATCCTCATCTCGCTGGATGACGCCCAGACCCTGTTCCACGAGTTCGGCCACGCGCTGCACTACCTGTCCTACCAGGTCCGCTACCCGGGCCTGGGCAACACGCCGCGCGACTACGTCGAGTATCCGTCGCAGGTGCATGAGCACTGGGTGCTGAGCCGGCCGATCCTGGATGGCTTCATGAAGCACTACCAGACCGGCGAACCCATGCCCCAGAGCCTGGTCGACAAGGTCGAGGCGGCCGCGACGTTCAACCAGGGCTATGCCACGGTCAGCTACCTGTCGTCGGCCCTGGTCGACATGGACCTGCACACCCGTGCGACGCCGCCGACCGACATCGACGCCTTCGAGCGCGAGAGCCTGGCGCGCTTCGGCATGCCCCGGGAGATCGTGATGCGGCACCGCCTGCCGCAGTTCAACCACCTGTTCACGTCGGACGCCTATTCGGCCGGCTATTATAGCTATCTGTGGTCCGAGGTCATGGATGCCGACACCTGGGCCTACTTCGAGGAGTCGGGTGACGTCTTCGATCCGGACATCGCCGCTCGCTACAAGGCGATCATCCTGGCGGAAGGCAATGCATCAGACCGTGGCGAGGCCTATCGTCGCTTCCGGGGCCGCAATCCGGACGTCGCGGCGCTGCTGCGCGTGCGGGGTTTTCCGGTCAGCTAAGGTGGTACGGGCGGACGTCGATCCACAAGATTTGGGAAAGATTGTCCGCCCTGACGCCTGATGTTGTGTGTGGTGCCTTCCCGGAATCGGCGAACGGCCCTACCGAAGGCTATGGCTTTTCCGGTGGACACCGAGCAAACGGAGGCTGAGCGTATCAGCCAGACCCGATCAGCTCCTGCTGTGCAGGACGTGGTCGTGCAGGTTCAACGAGTCCTCGCGGAACTCGAGCCTGACCAGTTCGAGGTCGCCGTGCGCCGGATACTGGCCTCGGTGGACAGGGTGGAAGCCGATCACAGAGTAAAGATCGCACGCGGCGCACTAGGTTCGATCCCGCTCTACCAGGCGCGCGCAGACCGTCGGCAGACCGCAATGGCGTTCTTCGAACTTCACTACGCTCGTCTCGTCCGCAACGGCGAGATTTTTGCTGACGACCTGAGACGCCATGATGGGCGCCTCTACAGAGCCCTTGCTGCCTATCTGGCGACCCAAGGCCGCCGTCTCAGCGATATCGTGCAGCTGAGGCCTATCGCCATCAAGCGACGGCAAGCCTGATGGTCTGTCACACGCATTTTACAGTAGCCGATTAGACCTCCCTGTAGGACGATCAATCAGCGCCGCGAGGGACATCGCTTAGGCTGGTTGACGGGTCCGAGAGCTTAATGGGCATCGCGCGAGACAGCGATGCAGCTCGCCCCGCCCATAGACATTGTGAACTGTGCTGTTTGATTGGGCGGGTCGATGCGCTTCGCCTCTCCTGCCCATAGAGAAAAGGCGCTCCCGTTACAGCGGAAGCGCCTAGTTGAAACCGCGTGTTGTCCACCCGGCTCTCTTTAGCCTGTCTCCCCTAGCCCCAGCGGCTGAGGATGACAACCCCAACCCAGGTGGACGTTCCTTCTTCTCAACAGGAGACTTGGCATGTTGATCATGCGTGTAGCCGCCACGGTTGGACTCCTCTTGGGTCTAGGTGCCAGTTGCCTAGGCCTTGAGATCCGCGTTCCCCACCTCAGTGAGGACATCGCACTCCTCGGGCTTCTGCTTGGTTTTGCCTATGTCGCGTCTGAAGGGTCTGACTTCGTCCTTCGGATGAGGGCTATGGTCCGAAAGAGAGCCAGAGCGCGTCGGGCACGTTCCGTCCGGCGCAGAAGGCCTCAAACGCGTTCGCCGAGGTCTCCACGAGGCTCGGCCAACGTCGATGCAGCCGTCGGGAAGCACCTGAACACAGGGCTTGATCGTTAAGAGCACACAAGACGTCGAAGCCGTCGCAGCTCAGGCTGCGGCGGCTTTCTCGTCGGCCGGGCGTGCATGCTCGGCGATAGCGGCGAACAGGGCGCGCGGGTCGATCGGCTTGGCGACGTGGCCCTGCATGCCCGCGGCGCGGCATTGTTCGATCTGCTCGGGCAGGACATTGGCGGTCAAGGCGATGATCGGGGTCAGGGCCACACGGCCCGGCAGGGCGCGGATGGCGCGGGCCGCAGACGGGCCGTCCATCACGGGCATCTGCATGTCCATCAGGACCAGGTCGTAGTCGTCCGCCTGGATGGCCGATACGGCCTCGGCGCCGTTCTCGACGACGTGCAGTTCGATATCGAGCGGGGCGGTCAGGGCCGCGACGAGCGCGCGGTTGGCTGCATTGTCTTCGGCCAGCAAGACGCGAAGACGACGATCGGGAGCCGCAGACGTCTGGATGCACGGGCTGTCCGCCGGGCTTTCGGCGGGTCTCAGCGGGACCCGGAAACGGAAGGTCTATCCCGAACAGCCGTCGCTCTCGGCGCCAATCTCGCCGCCCATCATCTCGACGAGGCGCCGCGAAATGGCCAGTCCGAGGCCAGTCCCGCCATAGCGACGGGACACGGACCCGTCCGCCTGGGTGAAGCGGTCAAACATCTGGTTGATCTGGGCCGGGTCCAGGCCAACGCCAGTGTCCCGTACCTCGACGGTCAGCCATGACCGCGCGTCTTCAGGATCGACCCGCAAGACAACGCCGACCTCACCCCGATCGGTGAACTTGACGGCGTTCGACACGAGATTGAGGAGCACCTGCCGCAGTCTTGCGGCGTCACCCGTAAGCCAGGTGTCTTCCGGCACCTCGCAGGTCAGCCGCAAGCCCTTGTCGTCGGCCTGTCCGCTCAGCAAAGCTGTCACGCCCTGGCCGAGCTCCGCGACCGAGAAGGCGTCTTCCGCGAGACTGAGCGCTCCGGCTTCCAGCTTGGAGAAATCCAGAATGTCGTTGACCACGGCGAGCAGGGTTTCGCCGGCGCTGCGGATCAGATCCAGGTGTTTGCGATCCGCCTCGGACAGGCCGCCCTCCTGTCCGACCAGTCGTGAAAAGCCCAGAATGCTGGTCAGGGGCGTGCGCAACTCGTGGCTCATGTTGGCCAGGAATTCGCTCTTGGCGCGCGACGCCGCTTCGGCATCCTGTCGCGCCTGGATCAGCGCCGCCTCGGCCTCTTTCCTCGGCGTGATGTCACGCACGACGTCGACGATCTCGGTCAGTCGACCGGCCCCGTTCAGGACCAGACGCGGATTGGCCTCAAGCCAGACGAGGTGTCCGTCCTTGTGGCGGCCGCGGTACTCATAGCCTTTGGGGCTGATCAGTTCTCCCCGCGCGATCCTGTCCTGAAGCAGGGCGCGGATCCGGACGACGTCCTCCTCGACGACGACTTCCGCCGGATCCATCCCGACGATCTCGGCTGGCGAGTAGCCCAGCACGGCACGAGACGCCGGAGAGGCGAAGGTGATGCCGGTGTCCATCCGCGTGCGGATGACCATGTCCGACGTATGCTCGGCCACGAAGCGGAAAGCCCGTTCGCTTTCGAACAGGGCCTGGTCGTCGACCTCGTCTGTCACGTCGACGGACATGCCGAAAACCCAGCGGCGGCCTTCGGCGTCCGGAGGCTGGCGCTGACCCCAGTTCACGACCTGGCGATACTCACCGGAGGGCCGCCCGATGCGGTAGCGAATCTGGACCCTTTCGTCGGTCCCGAACATGCGCCGCCATGACCGCCCGACCAGGTTGGAATCGTCAGGGTGATAAAGGCGAAAGATCTGGTCGCGCGTCGGCACACCAGCGGCGGGGTCGAGACCAGCGATCTGGTACATGCCCGGCGACCACCAGGTCGTCTTTGGGTCGAGCACCCGCCACCAGCCCACGCCCATGCCCCGAAGGCCGGCCATTGCGATGGCGAGCGATTCTTCCTCGTTGGTCTCGATCGTCATGTGCGCCCCTCACGCGAAGGGCGCACCGTAAACGAGAATGGCTTCTATAGGGTGAACAGCGATCGTTCAGCCGTAGTGGACCGGGATCATGGCCATCTGGCGGGTAGAGCGACCGCGAGCATATTCCTCGCGACGAACCGAAGGCAGCAGCGACTGGATCTCGGTGCGCAGAGCGGCCGCGCACTGAGCGGTTTCGCGAAGCGATCCACCCTGGCAGGCGGTGCGCACCGCGCGGTTGACGCGACGGTCGAACTGTTGGGCACCGGAAGCGGTGGAGAGATCAAGATCGCCGTAGGCGACGCGGAGATCCTGGGCCGAAGCGGCACCAGCGGTAGCGAGAGTCACGGCGATGGCCGTGGCGGCGGCAAAGGCTTTCATGGGAATCTTCCTGAGTGCAAGGCGTCGCTCTTTGCGGCGACAGGTCGGGAGTAGGGGGTGCCTGTCGCTGGACGATGTGCGAGCGAAGGCGAAAGTGGGACGCGAGGTGAATTCGAAGCCAGAAAGTGAATTTTCGTCAACGAATCCGGGGTACTGGACCTGGATCAGCCGTAGATGACCGGAACCGCGGCGAGCACACGGCCACCGCGAGCGCGGGCGTAGTCGTCACGACGGACGCTCGGCAGCAGGCTTATGGCCTCGACACGGAACCGGGCACGGCACTGGTGCTCTGCGAGAGGGGCAGTGCCCCGGCAGGCGCGGCGAGCGGCTGCGTTGACCCGGGCGTCGAAGGCGTTGGCACCGGCGACCGAGCCGAGGTCGAGATCGCCGAAGGCGATACGGACATCCTGGGCGGAGGCAGCGCCGGCAGACAGGGCCAGGGCGGCGAGAGAGAGGGCGAGGGTCTTCATGGCGGAAGGTCCTTGGCTGGTGTCACGGGGAGGCGACGCGCTGCCGTATGGCCTCGTTCGATGACGGCGGCCGCCACGTTGCGTGACTGCGCGGTGAAGTCTTCCCTAAAATTCGTTCATGGTCGTAAATCTATGCGCCAATCGGTTTTTTGCGCGCATGATCCGTGTTCGAACAGCTTTCGTTAGCCGCTGTTGCGCAGTCCTGCCGCGACGCCGTTGATGGCCAGAAGGATGCCCTCGCGGACCCGGGGGTCGTCGTCTCCGCTGCGTCGCCGCCGGATCAGCTCGATCTGGACGTGGTTCAGGGGCTCGACGTAGGGCATTCGCAGACGAATGAGGCGATCCAGCTCCGGCTGCCCTCCCAACAGCGCGGATTGCCCCGTGATGGCGAGGACAGCCGCCTGGGTGCGATCCCACTCCGCCTGAAGCGCGCCAAAGACCCCGGCGGCCAGGGACGGGTCGGGAACCAGGGAGGCATAGCGGCGGGCGATGGTCATGTCGGCCTTGGCCATGATCATCTCCATGTTCTGGATCAGCGTCCGGAAGAAGGGCCAGTCAGCGGCCATGGCGCGCAGTTCCCCGACCTCGACCCCTTCACACGCCGACCCGAACCCGAACCAGCCGGGCAGCATCACCCGGCTCTGTGACCAGCTGAGCACCCAGGGGATGGCGCGCAGGTCCTCGATGCGGGTGGAGGCGGTGCGGGAGGTGGGACGGGAGCCGATCTTGAGTTCTGCGATTTCATTGATCGGGGTCGCGGCCCGGAAGTAGTCCGCAAAGCCGGGCGTCTCGTAGACCAGCGCCCGATAGGCGGCCATGGAAGCCCGGGACAGCACGTCGACCGTCGCGCCATGCCGCGCCGTCATTTCGTCGTCCGGCGGCGGGGCCAGTGATGCGCTCAGCGTTCCGGCGGTCAGGGCGTCGAGATTGCGGCGCGCCACATCGGGTTCGCCGTACTTGTTGGCGATGACCTCGCCCTGCTCGGTGATGCGGATGCGGCCCGCGACGGTGCCCGTCGGCTGGGACAGGACACCGGCGAAGCTGGAGCCTCCGCCGCGCCCGACGGCGCCGCCTCGCCCGTGGAACAGCTGCAGTCGAACGCCCACCCCCTGAGCGGCGGCGAGCAGGGCGCGCGACGCCTCGTGCAACTCCCACGTCGAGGTCAGGTAGGACCCGTCCTTGTTGGAGTCGGAGTAGCCGATCATGACTTCCTGCACGCCGCGCGCCCGGGCGACAGCAAGGGCCGAGGGCTCCTGCAGCAGGCGCTCCAGCGTCGGCCGTGCGGCGCGGAGGTCGTCGATGGTCTCGAACAGTGGGGCGGCCTGGATCGGGCAGGCGGCCGGGTCTTCAGGCCGGTAGAGCCCGACCTCCTTGAGCAGCAGGTAGACCTCCAGCAGGTCCGAGGCGGCGTCGGTCTTGGACACGATATGGGTGCGGATGGCGTCGGGACCGAACCGGTCGAGCGCCTCGGCGGCGGCCTCAAGGATCGCGCGCTCCTTGAGCGTCTCCGGCGCATAGACGGCATAGGGACTGAAGAGGGGGCGGGAGGAGCGCAGTTCGGCGGACAGCAGCGTGAGCCGGGCCTCTTCGTCCAGAGCCCCATAGTCGGGACAGACGCCCGCCACGCGGAGCAGGTCGCCGACGACCCGGGCGTGGACATCTGAGTTCTGGCGCAGGTCCAGGGTGGCCATGTGGAAGCCGAACACATCGACCGTGGCGATCAGCCGGGTAAGGCCATCCTCAGCAAAGACGGCTCCGTGGCTGGCGACGAGGCTGTCGTGAAGCACACGGAGATCGGCACGGAACTCCCACGGACCTGTATAGGTCGGCGCGTCGAAAGGGGCGGGCCGGGGAGCCGGCTCGCCGGTCAGACGCAGATGCGTCGCCGACAGGCGCGCATAGATCTGGCTCAGGGCTCGACGATAGGGCTCATCGGCGCGATGGGGCGACAGGTCACCGGAGGCGTCGGACAAGGCCTGTAGCGCAGGACTGACGCGGGCGAGCGACCCGGACAGGCTGAGCTCGGCACCCAGCGCGTTCACCGCCTCCAGATAATGCCGCATGACGGCCTTGGCCGGGGTGGCGAAGGCAGCCCGCAGCGCCTGGGCGTCGACGTTGGGGTTGCCGTCGCGGTCCCCACCGACCCAGGCCCCGATGCGCACGAAGGGCTTCAGGTCCGGCGCGTCGAGGCGGCGACGCCAGTCAATCAGCTGTTCGGGCGCGACCTTGAGGAACACCCGCTCGAGGAAGGAAACGACCGTGTCGATCTCGTCCTGAACGACCAGGCCCGTGTTGCGGACCAGCCGGGTCGCCCAGAGGATGACGGCCTGACGGCGAAGGCCGGTGGTCATGACTTCCGGGCGGCAGGACAGGTCGTCGCGGTCGCAGGCGTCCAACAGGTCGGACACGGCCGCGATGCGGTCGATGACGCTCTTTCGCCGAACCTCTGACGGGTGAGCCGTCAGCACCGGAGAGATCAGGGCGTCGGACAACAGATCGCGAGCGTCCGCGACCGACCGACCCGCCGCCGACAGACGGGCCAGGGCGCCCTCGGGCGTATCCGGCCTGGCCCCTTCTGCGGTCTGGGCCTGGGCCCGGCGCTTTCCGGCCCGGTCCTCGGCGACGTTGGCGAGAAGCGAGAAGACGGCGAAGCCGTGGGCCAGACCCACCGCCTCGTCCAGCGACAGGTCCGACAACAGTCGCTCCAGCTCGGCCGACCCCTTGGCTCCCGGGTGCCGGTGGTAGGCGACGGAGGCCACGCGAACGGCTTCGATCTTGTCGTAGAGGACCTGACCGCCCTCGTCGCGGATGACCTCGCCCAGCAGGCCGCCGAGCAGCCGCACCTCCTCGCGCAGGCGGTCGTCGGCGACGGGTGTCGTGGTGGGCATGGCGGTCTCGTTCAGCGGGGAGGCTGGAACAAGGACCGTATCAGCAGTCGCTGGCCTGACTACCCCTCTGGCGAGACGTGAAACCTATTGTGCGCCAGCGGCAGTGGCGGGTTCACCGGCGAGCACCTGACGGAAGAACAGGTTGGTCACCTCGGCCTGACCGTCTGCGTTGAACTTCTTCCGGAAGCCGTGACCTTCGTTTGTGGCCAGCAGGTACCAGACCGGGCGACCCTCGGCGCGGACGGCGTCGACGATCTGTTCGGACTCGCTCTGGGGCACGCGGGGGTCGTTGGCGCCCTGGATGACCAGCAGCGGCGCCGTCATCCGGTCGGTCAGGTTCAACGGAGAGATGCGGTCGAACACCGCGCGCATGGCCGGGTCGCGTTCATCGCCATACTCGGCCCGGCGAAGATCGCGGCGGTAGGCCTCGGTGTTCTGGAGAAAGCTGACGAAGTTGGCGATGCCGAAGATGTTCACCGCCCCCGCCAGTCGATCCGAATAGGCCGCCAGCGAGGCCAGCACCATGAAGCCGCCGTACGATCCGCCATGGACGACGACGCGCTCGGGATCCATGTCCGGCTGGGTCGCGATCCAGTCCAGCAGGGCGCCGATATCCTGGACCGACTCCTGGCGGCGCGGGCCGTTGTCGGCAGCGAGCCAGGTCTTGCCATAGCCGGACGACCCCCGGACGTTCGGCACGATCACGATCGCCCCGTGGTCGGCGACCCACTGCTGGTAGGTCAGGCTGAAGCCGGGCCGCGACTGGCCTTCCGGGCCGCCATGGATGTCGATGATGACCGGGCGACGCCCCTCCAGTCCGCGCGGGCGGTAGACGAAGGCGGGAATGCGCAGGTCATCGAAGCTGGGGTAGCGCACCAGTTCCGGCGTCACGAACGTCGAACGATCCAGAGGCCCGACTTCCGACTGGGTCCACCGGGTCAGGCCGCCCGCCGTCACATCCCAGCTCCAGACATCACCCGGACTGGTGGAGGTGGACAGGCCGATGGCGAGCTTGGATCCGTCCGGCGAAAACTCCAGCGCGCCGAGCACGCCATCGGGAAGCTCGGGCTGGGGCAGGGCGCGGCGGGTGATCAGGTCGCGCACCGCCACCCGGGAATAGCCGTCCTCATTGATCGACCAGGCCAGGAGCCGCCCGTCGTCCGACAGGTCGAAGCTGTCGACATCCCAGTTCGAGGCCTCGGTCAGGGGCGTGACGGCGCCGTCCGCAAGAGCGATCTCGACCAGACGTTGGGCCTCGCCGCCCTCATCGGAAGTGGTGACGATCGATTGCCCGTCGCGGGTGAACTCGCCGCCGCTGTAGGCCACCGGCGTGGCGCTTTCCCGGATGCGGCTGGCCTGGCCGGTCGCCAGATCCAGCACCCATAGGCGCACGTCCAGGATGGAGATGTACTGCGAGAGAAGCGCCCGGGTTCCGTCGGGCGAGATGTCGATGGGTGAGAACTGGCCGGTGCCTTCGAAGACGACCCGGCGGCTCGAAGGATCGCCGACCGTCATGGCCAGGATGTCGTAGTCCGACTGCCCACGCTCGACCCGGTTCCAGAGTACAAGCCGCCCGTCACCGGAGAAGACGGGTCCGCCGTTTCTGGTGTTCGGCTCGGTGATGGCGACGTCGCCGCCGTTCAGGCCGGCCACGAAGGTCTGGAAGTTTTCCGCGCCGCCGGCGTCTCTCTGATAGGCGAAGCGGTCGGTGCCGGGGATGGTCGTCGCGTTGGAGACCGGCTCGGCGAAGAAGGTCAGCTGGGTCCGGTCCGCGCCAGGCGAGGCCACGCGGTGGAGCTGTGCCGTCTCGCCGAAGCGGGTCGAGATCAGGATGGAGCCGTCCTCCATCCAGTCCTGGAAACCGGCCGAGCGGGCGTTGCGGTAGCGCTGAAGATCGGTCCGGAGCTCTTCCGGGATTTCGGGGATGCCGCTGTAGATCAGGGTGCCGGACTGGCGCCGTTCGGGCGGCGCGGTCTGGGCGAGCACGGGTGCCGCTCCCATGGCCAGCATCAGCACGAGGGTCAGGGGGCGAGCGAAACGCATGGGCATCCTCCGGGGCAGACCGGCGATAGGAGGCTGTATGCCCGCTCTTGGCAAGCCGCGCCGCCGCCCGCCTTGTCTTTGCCCGACATTTCCGCCATAAGCCCGCGCTTCCGGCGCAAGTGAACCTCGCGCCTCCACCGTCACGACCCCCGCCCTTCATCGAAGGGAGCCACGGGACGAGGGCGGAGAGGAACCCCCGTCGACGTCGTACGTCCACGGGGGCTGAGGTCGTTTTGCGCCCAGAATGGGTGTTTGATGTTCGAGGCTCTGAACGAGCGGCTGACAGGCGTTTTCGACCGGATCACCGGGCGCGGTGCCCTGTCCGAAAAGGACGTGGCCGAGGCGATGCGCGAGGTGCGCGTGGCTCTGCTCGAGGCCGACGTCGCCCTGCCGGTCGTCAAGGACTTCATCGCCTTCGCCACCGAGCGCGCCACGGGCGAAGAGGTCATCCGTTCGGTCAAGCCGGCCGATCAGGTCATCAAGATCGTCTACGACGGCCTGATCGAGATGCTGGGCGGCGAGGAGCCGGTCCCGCTCAACACCAACGCCACGCCCCCCGCTGTCGTTCTGATGGCCGGCCTGCAGGGCTCGGGCAAGACGACGACGTCCGCCAAGTTGGCGCTCCGCCTGACCAAGTTCGATCGCAAGAAGGTCATGATGGCCTCGCTGGACACGCGGCGTCCGGCGGCGATGGAACAGCTGGCCCAGTTGGGCAAGCAGATCGAGGTCGCGACCTTGCCGATCGTGGCGGGCGAAAGCGCGGTCCAGATCACGCGACGCGCGCTGCAGTCGGCCAGGCTTCAGGGCTTCGATGTCCTGATCCTGGATACCGCCGGCCGCATCACGCTGGACGAGGCGCTGATGAACGAGGTGGCCGAGGTCGCCTCCATCGCCAATCCGGTCGAGACCCTGCTGGTGGCCGACAGCCTGACCGGTCAGGACGCGGTGCGGACGGCCACGGCCTTCCATGAGCGCCTGCCGCTGACGGGTCTGGTCCTGACCCGCGCCGACGGCGACGGTCGCGGCGGGGCCATGCTGTCGATGCGGGCGGTCACCGGCCTGCCGATCAAGTATCTGGGCGCTGGCGAAAAGGTCGATGCGCTCGATGTGTTCGACGCCCGGCGCGTCGCTGGTCGTATCCTGGGCCAGGGCGACATCGTGGCCCTGGTCGAGAAAGCCGCGACGGAGCTCGACCAGGCCAAGGCCGAAGCTATGGCCAAGAAGCTGGCCAAGGGCCAGTTCGACCTCAACGACCTGGCCGCCCAGCTGCAGCAGATGAAGAAGATGGGCGGGCTGCAGGGCATCATGGGCCTGCTGCCCGGTGTCGCCAAGATGAAGGCCCAGATGGCCGACGCCAACATCGACGACCGTATGATCGCCCGTCAGGAAGCGATCATCAGCTCCATGACCAAGGCTGAGCGCAAGAAGCCGGACCTGCTGAACGCTTCGAGGAAGAAGCGCGTCGCCGCCGGTGCGGGGGTCGAGGTCCAGGAGATCAACCGCCTGCTCAAGCAGCACCGCCAGATGGCCGACATGGTCAAGTCTCTTTCGCGCGGCGGGCGCGGCAACATGCAAAAGATGGCCGCCATGATGGGTGGCCTGGGCATGGGCGGTATGCCCGGAATGGGCGGCGCGCCCAGCACAGATCGCCTGAAGGCGCTGGGCGGCGGGCGCATGCCCGAGCCGAGCCCCGAAGAGATGAAAGCCCTCCAGGACCGGCTCGCCAGCCTGGGCGGCGGACAACTGCCGGGAGGCCTGCCTGGTCTGCCGGGCCTCCCCAAGAAACCGAACTGATTTCCTAGAAAGAGACTGACAATGCTGAAGATTCGTCTGGCCCGCGGCGGCGCCAAGAAGCGCCCCTACTACTATATTGTCATCGCCGACTCGCACTCGCCGCGCGACGGCAAGTTCCTGGAGCGCGTGGGCACGTACAACCCGATGCTGCCCAAGGACGGCCCGACCCCGCGCGTGACGCTGAAGGCCGACCGGATCGCCGAATGGCTGACCAAGGGTGCCCAGCCGACCGACCGCGTCGCTCGCTTCCTGAGCCAGGACGAGACCCTGTCGGCCAAGGTCAAGTGGACCCAGGGCAACAACCCCAAGAAGGGCGAGCCGGGCAAGAAGGCCCAGGAGCGTATGGCCGAGCGCGCCCAGCGTGAAGCCGACCGCGCCGAGGCCGAGGCCCAGGCCAAGATCGAGGCCGCCGAGGCCGCTGCTCGCGCCAAGGAAGAAGCGGCCGCTGCCGCCGCTGCCGCCGCTGCGGCTCCGGCCCCCGTCGAAGAGCCTGCCGCCGAGGAAGCTCCGGCTGAAGAGGCTGCTCCGGAAGCCGCCGCTGAGGAGGCTCCGGCCGCTGAAGCCGCTGCCGAAGACGCCCCCGCCGAAGGCGCTGCCGAGGAAGAGAAGACCGAGGCGTAAGGCCTACCTTCTCCCCTTGCGGGAGAAGGTGGCAGCCGAAGGCTGACGGATGAGGGGTACGAAGATGCAGATAGGCTGTTTCCCGTGTCCCTCATCGGTCAGATCGACGTTTCACCCCTCATCCGTCTCGCTTGGCGAGCCACCTTCTCCCGCAAGGGGAGAAGGGATTTGAGTGAGAAACTCATCCTCGTCGCCCATGTCGCCGGAGCCTTCGGCGTAAAGGGAGAGGTGCGGATCACGACCTATACAGCCGATCCTCGCGCCCTGATGGACTATGGGCCGCTGCTGAGGGCCGATGGATCCCATGGCCTGACCCTGACGGCGGCGCGGCCGACCAAGGATGGCCTGGTCGCGCGCGCCCGGGAGATCGCCACCAAGGAGGAGGCCGATGCGATGCGGGGCCTCAAGCTGCATGTGCCGCGCGAGCGCCTGCCGGACCCGGACGAGAACGAGTTCTACCTGACCGACCTGATCGGCCTTGAGGCGCGCGACCCGTCCGGGGTGGCGCTGGGCACGGTCAAGGCGGTGCAGAACTTTGGCGCCGACGACATGCTGGAGATCGCTCCGGCAGAGGGCGGCCCCACCTGGTACCTGCCCTTCACCAGGGAGGCCGTCCCCGAACTCTGCATTGCCGACGGCTGGCTCCTGGCCGTCCGCCCGGCTGAGGTGGGAGAGCGCGAGCCCGACTGAGCCTCAGTCGGTGGTGTCGTCGATTGGCGCGTCCGGCCCGTTTTTCTTGATCGACTCAATCGCGTTCTTGGCTGAGGCCTTGGTCGAGTATCCCTCGGTCGAGAACATGGTCTCGGAGTTGTACTTGAACCGGACGCGGAACTCTCCGGCCTTGTCCTTGTAGATCTCGAACTTGTGGGCCACGCGGCACCTCCCTGATTGATGCCGCGATATGGCCAAGCCTGACGGTCGGCGGTCAACCCGGAACGTATCGCCGGTCGGACACTTGCGCGTGAGCGGGCGCTTCCCACATGGGCAAGCAACCGCAACCGAGACTGTGTCCTATGTCAGACCTCAGCGCCTTTCCGATCATCAAACAATATCCGGCCAGGGACCCCGGCGTCCTGCAGCTCTATTCCACCCCCACGCCGAACGGGGTGAAGGTCGCCATCCTGCTGGAGGAACTGGGCCTGCCTTATGAGGCCCACTTCGTCGACATCATGCAGAACCAGACCTGGACGGCCGACTATCTGTCGCTGAACCCGAACGGCAAGATTCCGGCGATCCTCGACCCCAACGGTCCGGACGGGAAGCCGTTCGTCCTGTGGGAGTCCGCAGCGATCCTGGTCTACCTCGCCGACAAGGCGGGCAAGTTGATCCCGGCCGATCCGGCGCGGCGCTACGAGACGCTGCAGTGGGTCTTCTGGCAGATGGCGGCGCTTGGCCCCATGACCGGCCAGATGGGCTTCTTCCACAAGTTCGCCGGCAAGGACTGGGAGGACAAGCGTCCCCGCGATCGCTTCGTCACCGAGGTCAAACGCCTGCTGGGCGTGCTGGAAGGCCGGCTGGCCGATCGGCCCTTCCTCATGGGCGAGGAGTTCACCATCGCCGACATCGCCCTGATCGGCTGGGTCCGTGCCATCCCCGGCTTCTACGGCGCGGGCGATCTGGTCGACTGGGCCGCGCTGAAGGCTGTGCCGGAGTGGGTGGCGCGCTGCGAGGCACGGCCGGCCGTGGCGCGGGGTCTGACGATCCCTGTCCGGCCGACCTAGATCTGGTGGATGGGCCAGCCGCACTAGCGAAGCTGTAGGCCCTTGAGTTCGCCCCTACTGCGGCTCGCGGCCGGCGGCCGTGCCGCCGTAGGGGTTGGAGGGGCCGCCGTCGATGCCGACCTGGCTGGACGGGCGGTTGACCGTCGCCGGATCGGTGATGGGGCGGGCACCCGCGTCGCGCGGCGCGCGCTCGGTCTCGCGCGGCGCGGGCGTTTCCAGGTCGGCCATGCGGCCGCAACCGGCGGCGGCGAGGGCGATCAGTGACAGGGCACCGATGAGGGGCAGCTTCTTCATGATCAGATCCTTTACGCGAGACGCGCCTTCCAGTCGGCGATCCGCGCGCGGACCTGTTCCGGCGCGGTGCCTCCGAAGCTCTGGCGGCTGGCGCAGGAAGCCTCAGGGGTGAGCACCTTGTAAACCTCCTCGGTGACGCCTGCGTGCAGGGCCTGCAATTCGGCCAGCGGCAGTTGCCCCAGGTCCACGCCCAGGCTTTCCGCCCGCTTCACCGCCGCACCGGTCACGTGGTGGGCCTGTCGGAAGGGAAGCCCTGCCTCACGCACCAGCCAGTCGGCCAGATCGGTGGCGGTCGAATAGCCCCAGCCGGCCGCCTCGGCCATGCGGGCGGTGTTGGGTTTGAGCGCGGCGACCATGGCCGTCATGGCGGTGAACGCCAGATCCAGCGCGTCCATCGCCTCGAACACCGGTGGCTTGTCCTCCTGCATGTCCTTGGAATAGGCGAGCGGCAGGCCCTTCATCACGGTCGACAGGGCAACGAACGCCCCCATGATCCGCCCCGTCTTGGCGCGGACCAGCTCGGCGGCGTCGGGGTTCCTCTTCTGCGGCATGATCGACGAGCCGGTCGTCAGATCGTCCGGCAGGGTGACGAAGCCGAACATGGGCGTCATCCACACCACGATCTCTTCAGCCAGCCGCGACAGGTGCCCGGCCGTGATCGAGGCGGCGGCGAGCGTTTCCAGCGCGAAGTCGCGGTCCGACACAGCGTCGAGGCTGTTGCCCATCGGTCGATCGAATCCGAGGTCGGCCGCCGTCGCTTGGCGATCGATAGGGAAGGGCGAACCCGCCAGAGCCGCGGCCCCCAGCGGGCACTCGTTCATCCGGGCGCGGGCATCGGCGAAGCGCCCGGCATCGCGGCCGAACATCTCGACATAGGCCATCAGGTGATGGCCCAGCGTCACCGGCTGGGCGGTCTGGAGGTGGGTGAAGCCGGGCATCAGGTCGCCCGCATGCTGTTCGGCGCGGACCAGCAGAGCGCGCTGGAGCTCCGTCAGTTGTGCGCCCGTCCGGTCGCAGGCATCGCGGACCCACAGGCGGAAGTCGGTGGCGACCTGGTCGTTTCGGCTGCGGGCCGTATGCAGGCGCCCCGACGGCTCGCCGATCAGCTCGGACAGCCGCGCCTCGACGTTCAGGTGGATGTCCTCGAATTCGTCACGGAAAGGAAAGGTCCCGGCCTCGATCTCGGCCTGGATGGTGTCGAGCCCCGACAGGATCCCCGCGCCGTCCTCCGCGCCCACGATGCCCCGGGCGATCAGCATGCGGCAATGCGCCCGCGAGCCCCTCAAGTCCTGTGCCCACAGGCGTTGATCCACGCCGATCGAGACATTGATCGCCTGCATGATCTCGGCGGGCTTGGCGGAAAACCGCCCGCCCCATAGGGTCTGGCCCGACGACGGCGCGGCGGCCGGAGGTTTGGAGTCAGGCATGGGCGGGTCCGGGAAAGGCGTTCTGATCGGGGCGTTGGCCTTGGCGGTTCTCGCCGGCGGCACGGTCGGAACCCTATACGCCATGCGCGCCGGTCCTTTCAAAGGCGAGGTGTCCGCCGAGGCGGAACCGGCCGCGAGGAGCGAGCTGGCCCGCTTCGCCACCGGTCCCCTGGCGCGGCTTGAAACGCCGGCTGTGCTGGAGACGGCCCCCGACTACGTGTTCAAGGATCGTCAAGGCTCCGAGGTGCGGTTCACGGACTTCAGGGGCAAGGTGGTGGTGGTGAACCTGTGGGCCATGTGGTGCGCGCCGTGCCGGACCGAGATGCCCACCATCGCGGCCCTGGCCTCGGCCTACCCCGACGGCGACCTCGTGGTGCTGCCCATCAACGTCGACACGGGCGAGGACTCCGTGGCCGACGCCCGGTCCTTCATCGACGTGCACGAGCCGCTACCGTTCTATTCGGACACCCGCTTCCAGCTGCCGTTCGAGTTTCCGGGCAGGGGCAAGATGCCCCAGACGATCCTTCTGGATCGCGAGGGGCGTATCCGCGCGGCCTTCTCGGGCGAAGCGGACTGGAACAGCGCAGAGGCTCGCGCCCTGATCGACGCCATCCTGGCGGAGTCCTGAAGACGACCTACTGCTGAGCAGGCGGAGTGGCTCCCGGTCGTCCCTCGGCGGCGGCCTCAGCCTGATTTTCCTCAAGCTCGTCGGCCAGCTTGCCTGCGCCCTGCTCAACCGCCTGGGCGGCCTTGAGGGCTCCGCCTTCGAGCACTTCACCGGCGGCGGCCGCGCCTTCCTTCAGCTCCTGCCCGGCTTCGGCGGCGGCGACTTCGGCCTGATCGCCCGCCGCGTCTGCCTCAGCGGCGGTTCGATCCTGCTCGGGCTGTGTGCAGGCGACCGTTCCGAGCGTCAGTGCGCCGATGGCGGAAAAGGCAAGAATGGACGGCAGACGGACGCGCATGGGGAACCCTCGTTCGAGCTGTTGAACCTTTGCCGTGAACGCAAAAGCTCCGGTTCGGTTGCGGGTCAGGGCACGTAGCGCCCCATTAAGGTTTACCGGAGATGATCGACCAAAGTTTTGCGGAGCCGTCCGTTTCCATGCCCATGCCCGTCGAAGCGCTGCACGCCTGCCTGGCAGAGGCCTTCCCCGACGCCGAGATCGTGATCGACGATCTGGCGGGCGACGGCGACCACTATCGCGCGCGCATCGTGTCGTCCGCGTTTCAGGGTCTGTCGCGGGTGAAGCAGCATCAGCTGGTCTATGCCGCGCTGAAAGGCCGGATGGGCGGGGAACTGCATGCGCTCGCCCTCGAAACCTCAACACCGACGCAGGGAGCCTGATCGATGCGCTATCGCCCCTTCGGCGCCTCCGGCGGCGCTGTTTCCAGTCTGACGCTGAGTTTGGGCGTCGACGCCCTGGCCCGCGGCGAGAAGCCGGCGCACGAACTGATCTATTCGGCGCTGGAAGCCGGCATCAACACCTACAGCCTGGAAACCGCCGACCCTGTGCTGGCCGAGGTTCTGGGGCAGGCCTTGTGCAACGTCGAACGCAAGCTTTTGAACGTCAGCCTGAAGCTGGGTGCCGGTGACGGCCGCAGGGGTTCGGCCCGCGACTTCTCGGCGGAAGGCATGACGGCGGCCATCGACCGCTGCCTGCATGTCTCGGGCCTGGGCTGGTTCGATCTGGCCATTCTGGACGAGCCGGGCGAGCATGAGCTGTCGCAGAGCTCGCTGAACGCGCTGAAGGCGATGCGCGCCACCGAACGCGTGCGGTACCTCGGTGTCTCGGGTGAGGGCGAGGTGATGGACGCCTACGTCTCGACCGGGGCCTTCGACGTCCTCTCGACACCCTTCCACGTCAATGTCGACTGGCGCATCCGCAGCCGCATGCGCGCGGCCCGCGAACAGGACATGGCCATCCTGGCCTACGACTACTTCCCCGAGGCGCTGAACAGCGAAAGGAAGGCGGCGACGATCAACAGGCCCGAGCCGGTCAAGAAGGGGTTCTTTGGTCTCGGCGCCCCCAAGTTGCAGATGCCCAAGGATGATCCCCCGGCGACCGTGGGCACCTTCGCCTTTCTGTACCGTACACCGCACTGGACGGCGGAGGCCATCTGCCTGGCCCACGCCATGACAGATCCCAGCGTCGCCAGTGTTCTGGTCCAGGCGACCGATCAGGACCGGCTGGCGGTGCTGGCTGCCGTCCCCGAACGCGACATGCCGCCCGGTCTGTCGGCCCAGATCGAAATGGCCCGCGTCGCAGCCTGACCCACGGTGGCGTGATCGGCCCTGACCTTGACCCGCGTCGCCTTGGCACCTAGCTGACGGCCGCACACGAAAGGCGTCCCCGTGACCGATAACGCTGTCGAAACCCCCGCCGATCCGATCCATGCCTTCATCGCGCAAGCGGTGGCCGAGCATGCAGTCGTGCTGTTCATGAAGGGCACGCCGGACGCGCCGCGCTGCGGTTTCTCCTCGCTGGCGGTGCAGATTCTGGATCACGTCGGGGTCGAGTTCGTCGGCGTGGACGTGCTGCAGGACGACGGTCTGCGCGACGGCATCAAGACCTTCACCGACTGGCCGACCATCCCCCAGCTCTATGTGAAGGGCGAGTTCGTCGGCGGCTCGGATATCGTGCGCGAGATGTTCCAGGCGGGCGAACTGCAGGCCCTCCTTACAGAGAAGGGCGTGCCGACCGGCCAGAGCTGACCTGATGGCCCGCAAGACGCTTGAGCCGCGCACGGACCGCGAGGTCTTCGAGCTGCCGCTCGCCATTCTGCCCGAGCACATCGATGAAAATGGCCACGTGAACAACGTGGTCTACGTCGGCTGGCTTCAGGATGCCGGGACCGCCCACTGGAACGCCCGCTTCGATGCCGAGACCCGGGCCAGGTGGTCGTGGGTCGCTCTGCGTCACGAGATCGACTACCTGCGCGCCCTGATGCCGGACTCGACTGCGGTGGCCCGCACCTGGGTGGGCGATCCCCAGGGACCCCGGTTCGCCCGCTATGTGCGGATCGAGGATGGGGAAGGGCGTCTGTGCGCCCAGGGTGTTTCCGAGTGGTGCCTCATCGAGCCGCGCACCATGCGACCGACCCGGATTCCGGCGGATATGCTCCCCACGTTCGAGCGGCGCTGAGCGGGTTTTGCGAAAGGACTCAGCCGTTTCTCGGCTGCGTGCTAGGATAGCGCCGGTCGCACATGAGCGTGGTGACTGATCACGCCTCGAAAAGATTACCGGGAACGGCTTTCGCGTCGCGAGCCTCCGGATCACCCTGGAGGGCCAGCCGTGGCTGCCCATCCGCCCTTGCATACCGACGGTCCCCTCAGCCTCGCACTGGCCGTCGTTGGCTCGTCCACGGTGCCTCTGCTGCTGCTCGATGACGTCCTGAAGGTGATCGCGGCCAGCGCCTCATTCTGCCGGGTGTTCCAGATCGATCCGGAACGGATCCTCGGTCGCTTCCTGGGCGAGCTCGGGACGGGCGAGTGGAACAAGCCGCAGCTCCGCGTCCTGCTGGAGGCCACGGCCAGGGGCAACGCTGACATCGACGCCTATGAGATGGACCTGAAGGGGCCGCGCCGGGGCGTTCGCAAGCTGGTGATCAACGCCCAGCGCCTGGACTATGCGGCCGACCAGCCGATCCGCCTTCTGGTGACGGTCGAGGACGTCACCGACGCCCGCGCCGAGGATCAGCTTCGCGACGACCTGCTCCGCGAGAAGTGCATCCTCTTGCAGGAACTGCAGCATCGCGTCGCGAACAGTCTGCAGATCATCGCGAGCGTCATCCTGCAGAGCGCGCGTCGGACCCAGTCCGATGAGACCCGGCTGCACCTCAAGGACGCGCACAGCCGGGTCATGTCCGTCGCGGCCCTGCAGCAGCAGTTGGCCGCATCGCGTCTGGGGGAGGTTGAGCTGGCCCCCTACTTCGTCCAGCTCTGCAAGAGCATCGGTGCCTCCATGATCCATGATCCCGAGCGTCTGACCCTGAGTGTCGAGGCCGACGACAGTTCCGCCACCGCCGACGTTTCCGTCAGCCTTGGCCTGGTCGTGACCGAACTGGTCATCAATGCGCTGAAGCACGCCTTCCCGGGCGGCCGGAGCGGCGCGATCCGCGTGGGCTACGAAAGCCACGACGGCAACTGGACCCTGACGGTCGCCGACGACGGGGTCGGCATGCCCAAGGATGCCGCCAGCGCCACGCCAGGCCTGGGCACCAGCATCGTCGAGGCCCTCGCGCGGCAACTGCACGCCCAGATCCACGTCGAGGACCAGAACCCGGGCACGCGGGTCTCGCTGATCCACAGCCCGCTGACGCTGGTTCAGAACCCGTCGTTGAGCGCGAGCAGCCCTGTCTAGATGGACGGCGGCAGCTGATAGGGGTTGTTGACCCTCACGCGTTCGCCCGGCGCAAGGCCCAGCTCCTCGAAGGACCAGATGATCTCCACGCCTTCCGCCATCGGATGGTCGCAGGTGTCCTCGTCGATGCGGCGCAGCGTGATGGTCGAGCCGTCGCCGGCCCGGTCGATGACGGGCGTCAGGTCGTCCTTGTCCGTGCAGCCGTTGGAGCTGACCCAGAAGACCGCGAGATCGCGGGTGATGGCCGCCGCGTGGATGGGCTCGAGTTGCCCCGGCATCACGCGCACGACGGGCGGCTCCCTGTCGAACGGCAGAAGGGCGCAGCCGGACAGACTGACCGCCGCCAGGGCGGATATAGAGAATGTGCGCAGGGTGGACATGCCGCCGGACCCGTAACAGCCAGAGACCGGAGGATCACCCAATTCGGTCCCCTCCGCATCTGATATCTTCGTAATCTCAGATCGGCAGATCGAGCCGGTGAACCTCGACCCCGATGGCGAACACGGCGGTCCCGCCGGCGTGGCGCACGACGCGGACCTTGTTCACCGCATTGCCCATCTGGACCGGCGTCCAGGTCGCGCCGCCGTCCACGGTGGCGAAGCCGTTGGGCACCGCTCCGACCCAGCCCCGGGTCTCGTCGATGAAGCCGATGCCGAACTCCCGAACCGCCGCATTGTCGATCAGGGGCATCTCGGTCCAGTTCTGGCCGCCGTCCGTGGTCTTGACGAACACACGCCCGGACACGGTGGTGTCGGGATTGTAGCTCTGGACGGTGACGTAGCCGGTCGTCTCCGTCGGGAAGCTCATCTTCCAGGTCAGTTCGAATCCGCGCGAGCCCTCATAGACCCGGCTCCAGCTGCGGCCGCCGTCACCGGTCCTGAGGATCAGCGCGCGCGACTGGGCGACGTCGGTGTCGGTCGCGCCGCAGATGAAGCCGATCCGCTCGTCCACGAAGTGGACGTCCAGGATCATGGCCGTCAGGGACGACAGGTCCTCCGAGGTCCAGGTCTCGCCACCGTCACGCGATGTGGCCAGCAGCGCGGGACCGCCGACCCGGCCACCGGCGCGGACGGTGACCCGGTTGGCCAGGACACCCGCGTTGATGAACTGCGTCTTCAGAACATCGATGGCGCAGATGCCGGTGATGGCCGGACCTTCGATCGCGATGGGTTCCCACGTCGTCCCGCCGTCCCTTGTCCGATAAAGCGGCGTCGTGTCGGTCACGCCGGGGAAGTAGTCGGGACCGATGTTTCCCAGAAAGCCCAGATCGGCGTCCACAAAGCCCAGGGCCCTCACGAAGGTGCCCGGCCGATCCAGTTGCTTGACCCAGGTCTGGCCGCCGTCAGTGGTCTTGAACAGCTTGCCGGCGCCATTGCCGTACCAGCCGGTCATGGCGTCGACGAAGACGATGTCGTCCTGCTTGCCGCGATACGGTTCCGTCGACAGCTTGATCCACTGCGGACTGGCGTCCTGCGCGAGAGCAAGGCCCGGCGTCAGGCCGAGCGCCGCGCCAGTGAGGAGAAGTTGCCTACGATCCATATGACCCTCCATTCGCTCGCCATGTAAGACGTCCTTGACGCCGTGAGCCAAGTGAACTTCCCGTAACCTCGGTGTGCACCCGTGGGCTGGGGCCGATTTCTGGCGGACCGAGAACGTCCGTGACCGACCTTTGGCTCACCTTGTGCCGCCGCCCGATTAGGGCGTAACCGGTCTCCATGCTGACGGCTTCTCTGGACTTCTCCGCCCATGGCGCGCAGCGTTTCCAAGGCTCGTTAAAGCCTAGCCTGGCCGTGCTCGAAGCCGCACTTTCAACCCTTCGCACTGACGAAGCCGGAGTCCGTATTCACGGGTTGAAGGCCCTTGCCCCGCTATTGGCAAGCGACGGGTGCATTGGGGCCGTCGCGGCGAGCGTGCTCGGTCAGGGCGCGAAGCCAGTTAGGGCGATCCTGTTCAATAAGTCAGCAGAGACCAACTGGTCGCTTGGCTGGCATCAGGATCGGACGATCTGCGTAAAGGACAGGCGCGACGCTCCTGGGTTTGGGCCTTGGACGGTAAAGAGCGGTCTGCTTCACGTCGCGCCCCCGTTTGAACTGTTGTCGAGAATGGTGACCCTGCGAGCGCATCTCGATGACGTGCCCAGCGGCAACGCACCCTTGTTGGTCGCCCCCGGATCGCACACCTTTGGTCGGATCGCCGTCAAGGATGTCGATCAGGTCGTGCAGCAGTGTGGCACCGCGACTTGTCTCGCAGACGCTGGGGACGTTTGGCTCTACGCGACCCCCATTCTCCATGCCTCAGAGGCGGCTACCGCACCGACCAGCAGACGTGTCCTGCAAGTCGATTATGCTGCTGAGGCTCTTCCCCACGGGCTGGAGTGGCTGGGCCTCTAACGTCTGCTTGCCGGGACGGTCGGAGCGACTGCTTTCGACCATCGCGGACCTTGTAAGCCTTCCTTGGCCGGGTGAATGTTCAGCCTAAAGTGGGCGGGTGATTGAAGGTTCTTGCTACTTGGCGACGACGACACGCTGGCGGAGGTTCACAGCAGATTTGACGGGCCAGTCCGACCGGTGGGGTCGGACAATCCTCTACGGCGTTGTCTTCGCCCGCTTGTCGTTCGTTCCGGTGCTGATCGCTGTAGCGCTCGTGTTCATCCTTTCGACCGGAGAGACCGATCCCTCCAAAAGTCTCCAAGGAACAAGCGCCCTGATTTCGGAGGTTGATGCAGTTTCCGTTTTGTCAGGGGTGATCATTGCACCGCTCTTTGAATCCCTGATCTTGGCGTTTCTGGTCTGGCTGATGAGCAACAAGTTGGGGTGGCGGCCACGGATCACAGCCCTCGTCTGCGCCCTGGCTTTTGTCCCGTTGCACGGGCTCGCCATAGGGTCATTGGTTGTAGCGCCGTTCTTCGGGCTGATGGCCTTGGTCCAGTGTAACTGGATGCGCCGTGGAGATGGGATGGGCGGCTACTGGATCGTGGTTACGATGCATGCGCTTTCAAACGGGTCTTCTTTGCTGACGACAGCGATAGTCCGCAATGTTGGTGGATGAGTCGTCGCGGGTAACGTGCCAAGTCAGCGAAAATGATGCCGCCACCCTCCAAGAGGCGGCGATCCTCAACCTCCGCTTCCCCCCCAATAGCGGACGTTTCGAAGCTCCACGGTCAACCGTTGCGGAACGAAAAAGGCCCCGGATCGCTCCGGGGCCTTCTTCAAACTTGCGCTCAAGCCGTGAGGACCTGCGTTCCGAGCGGCAGGGCCCTTATGAGGAGTAGTATTCCACGACCAGGTTCGGCTCCATCTTCACCGGGTACGGCACGTCGGCCAATTCCGGCACGCGGACGTAGCGCACCGAGAAGCCGCGGTCGCCCAGCTCGAGGTAGTCGGGGACGTCGCGCTCCGACGACTGCTGGGCTTCGAGCACCAGAGCCATGTTGCGGGACTTTTCCTTGACCTCGATCACCTGGCCCGGCTTGACCCGGTAGGAGCCGATGTCGACCTTCTTGCCGTCGACGGTCACGTGGCCGTGGCTGACGAACTGGCGCGCGGCCCAGACGGTCGGGACGAACTTGGCGCGGTAGACGATGGCGTCCAGGCGCGATTCCAGCAGACCGATCAGGTTCTCCGAGGCGTTGCCCTTGCGGCGCGTCGCCTCGTCGTAGGTCGCCGAAAACTGCTTCTCGGTGATGTTGCCGTAGTAGCCCTTCAGCTTCTGCTTGGCCTTGAGCTGCAGGCCGAAGTCCGAGACTTTCGACTTGCGGCGCTGACCGTGCTGGCCGGGGCCGTAGCTGCGCTTGTTGACGGGGGACTTGGAGCGACCCCACAGGTTTTCACCCATGGCGCGGTCGATCTTGTACTTGGCGCTGTGGCGCTTGGACATTGTGCTTCTCTATGTTGATGCGGCCCGGTCCCTCCCCAGATGGAGAGACGATCTCAACGGCGGTTCACGCATCGTCCGTAGTGGATTTCACGCGACGGACAGGGCCCGGCGCGGGAAAGCGGGCCTTATGACGGCCCGCCCCCCTCAGGTCAAGCCAGCAGGCCCGATCAGGACGCCGGCGTCTCGGGCACCCAGATGAAGGTGTCCTCGTTCCGCTGGATGCGGCCCAGGCCCGGATAGGGGAAGTGGACGGCGTAGATCAGCAGGTTCTCTGACGCCGCGCGGCTGAGCAGGGCTTGTCGACTGGCCTCGGCGGTCGCCTCGTCACCGTCGAAGGCGATGGTCCAGGTCGGCTGCTGCACAGAAACGACCTGATGGTGCATGGCGTCACCGATGTAGAGCAGGCGCTGGTCGCCCGAGCCGATCTCATAGCCCGTGTGGCCGGGCGTATGTCCGTCGATGGCATAGGCCTTGATCCCTGTCGTGATCTGGGCCCCGGGAGCGAAGGTCTCGACCTTGGGCGTGATCGCGGTGACCAGCGCCGCCAACTGGGCATCACCCTGGATGGCCGTCCATTCGTTGGCGGTCAGCCGGATGGTCGCGTTGGGGAAGGTCAGGGTGCCCGAACCGTCGACCAGACCCGCCACGTGGTCGCCGTGACCGTGCGAGATCAGGACATCGGTGATCTGGTCGGGCGTGACGCCGGCAGCCTCCAGCGAGGCGACGAGCCGTCCGGCATTGGCTCCCATCGACGCGCCTCCGCCCGCGTCGATCAGGACCAGTCGCTCGCCGTCGCGCACCAGCAGGGGCTGGATCGACAGGTCGAAGGTGTCGCCCGGAAGACCGTTGGCGGTCAGGAGCGCCGCCACCTCTTCCGGCGTGCGGTCCACGGCCAGGACGGTATTGTCATTGGGCATGCCAGTCATGCCGCCGTCGCGAAGCGCGATCAGTTCCAGCGATCCGACGCGGAAGCGGGTCACATCGGGACTGGCGGCGGGTGCCTCGGCCGATGCCGGTTCCGTGGTCTCTGCGGGCTGCGAGCAGCCGGCCGCAGCGATGACGCCGGACAGAAGGAGCGCAGCAGCGGAAATCTTGAACATGGGGGACATGGGAACCTCGGCGGATCGGAGCGGCTGAGGTCAGATAGGCGCAGCCGATGCGGGCACCAGTGGGGCGGGTCGTGAAGCTTTCGCGACGACCCGCCCGCTTGGTCAGACGATCACGCCGTTGCGGCGGCGAATAGTGCGTTGGCCTTGTTCCAGTTCACCACCTCCCAGAAGGCCTTCAGATAGTCGGCCCGGCGGTTCTGGTACTTCAGATAATAGGCGTGCTCCCAGACGTCGGCGCCCAGCACGACAGCGCCCTTCTGCTCGGCGACGTCCATCAGGGGGTTGTCCTGGTTCGGCGTCGAGGTGACCTTCAGCTTGCCGTCCTGGACGATCAGCCAGGCCCAGCCCGAGCCGAACTGCCCGGCCCCGGCGGCGTTGAACGCCTCCTTGAACGCGTCCAGCCCGCCCAGATCACGGTCGATCGCGGCCGCCAGCTCCGCCGAAGGCTGGCCGCCCTGACCGGCCGGGGCCAGAAGCTCCCAGAACAGGGCGTGGTTCCAGTGGCCGCCGCCGTTGTTGCGCACGGCCTTGGGCGCGGTGGAGATGGAGGCGAACAGCTCTTCCAGCGACTTGCCCTGAAGGCTCGCGTCCGCGTCCACCGCCTTGTTCAGATTGTCGACATAGGTCTGGTGGTGCTTGTCGTGGTGGAAGGTCATCGTCTCCTTGTCGATGGCCGGTTCCAGCGCGTCATAGGCATAGGGCAGCGGCGGCAGGGTGAAGGCCATGGGGAGGTTCCTTGTGGTCGTTGGATGGGTAACGCGCAGATAGGCGTCCCGGCTCCGGAAGGAACCCCCCGCTTGTCATCCCCGACGTCGCACAGCGACTATCCGGGACGGTGCATGGCGCAGATCTTGTTGCCCGACGGATCGCGCAGATAGGCGAGGATCAAGGTGCCGAACGGACCGGTGCGCGCGCCGGGCGGATCCTCAATCGCCGTGCCACCCGCCGTGACGCCGGCGTCGTGGAAGGCCTGGACCATCTCGGGCGTCTTGGCGTGAAAGCCGATGGTGCCGCCGTTGGCATGGCAGGCAGGCTCGCCGTCGATGGGTTTGCCGACCGCGAAAGCGCCCATGCGCGTCCGCCACCAGTAGCGTCCCATGCCGTCCGGCCCATTGCCCGGGTCAATGCCCAGAGCGCCCAGGGCTGCGTCATAGAACCTGCGCGACGCTTCAACGTCGTCAGCGCCGACGGTGACGTGGGTGAACATGGTGGTCTCTCTCCCTGTTGTACGGCGACGCTAGCCGAGTGCATTTTTCAATGCAACGGACCTAGAACACGACCACGCTGCGGATGCTCTCGCCCGCGTGCATCAGGTCGAAGGCCTCGTTGATGCGTTCCAGCGGCAGGGTGTGGGTGATCATGGGGTCGATCTCGATCTTGCCGTCCATGTACCAGTCGACGATGCGCGGCGTGTCGGTCCGCCCGCGCGCTCCGCCGAAGGCCGAGCCCCGCCAGACCCGGCCGGTCACCAGCTGGAACGGACGGGTGGCGATCTCCTTGCCGGCTTCCGCCACGCCGATGACGATGCTCTCGCCCCAGCCGCGATGACAGGCCTCCAGCGCCTGACGCATGACGGTCGTGTTGCCGGTGCAGTCGAAGGTGTAGTCCGCCCCGCCGCCCGTCAGCTCGACCAGATGGGCGACGATGTCCGGGACAGTCTTCGGATTGACGAAGTGGGTCATGCCGAAGCGGCGGCCCCACTCCTGCTTGGTGTCGTTGATGTCGACGCCGACGATCATGTCGGCCCCGACCATCTTCAGCCCCTGGATCACATTCAGCCCGATGCCGCCGAGGCCGAAGACGACGCAGTTGGCACCCGGCTCGACCTTGGCGGTGTTGACCACCGCGCCCACGCCCGTCGTCACGCCGCAGCCGACATAGCAGGCGCTCTCGAACGGCGCGTCCTTGCGAATCTTCGCCACCGCGATCTCGGGCAGGACGGTGTAGTTCGAGAAGGTCGAACAGCCCATGTAGTGGGCGATGGCCTGACCCTTGTAGCTGAAGCGGCTGGTGCCATCGGGCATCAGCCCCTTGCCCTGGGTCGCGCGGATGGCGGTGCAGAGGTTGGTCTTGCGGCTCAGGCACGACTTACACTGGCGGCATTCCGGCGTGTACAGCGGGATCACGTGATCGCCGACCGCCACCGAGGTCACTCCCGGACCGACCTCGACCACCACGCCCGCGCCCTCATGGCCGAGGATCGAGGGGAAGATGCCCTCCGAATCCAGCCCGTCCAGGGTGTAGGCGTCGGTATGGCAGATGCCCGTCGCCTTGATCTCGACCAGAACCTCGCCCGCGCGCGGGCCTTCGAGGTCGACCTCGACGATCTCGAGCGGCTTCTTGGCCTCGAAGGCGACAGCGGCGCGGGTTTTCATGGGCAGCTCCCTAAGCTCGGGCCTGTGTGTCACGAAGGAGGATCGAAACGCCACCCCGGCGGTGAACCAAAAAAGTGCACTCGGAAAAACAGGGTGCACATTGTGCACATCTGGAAGCCCCGTCAGCTCGTGGCTTCGGGTTTCGATGACATGCTACGGTGCCGGCACGTCAAAATCGGTCGGACGGCATCCAATGCTGCACGGAAAAGCACGGGTGCTCGCATGACCAATATCGTCATCCTGACCGGGGCCGGTATCTCGGCGGAGTCTGGCGTGCCGACCTTTCGCTCCGACGACGGCCTGTGGCTGGGACATCGGGTCGAGGACGTGGCGACGCCCGAGGCCTTCGCCCGCGATCCGGCGAAGGTGCAGGACTTCTACAACCAGCGCCGTCGACAGATGGCCGGGGTCCATCCCAACACCGCCCATCAGGCGATCGCCGAGTTCGCCGCCCGGTTCGACGGCCGGCTGACCCTCGTCACCCAGAACGTCGATGACCTGCACGACCGGGCCCACGCCGGGACGCCACCCGCCGCGGGTTTCGAGCTGATCCACATGCATGGCGAGCTGCTGAAGGTCGAATGCACCGCCACCGGTCGCGTCCTCGACTGGACCGAAGACCTCGACGCCTTCCACGACAGCCCCTTCAGCCCCGACGGCTGGCTAAGGCCGCACATCGTCTGGTTCGGCGAGTTTCCGCTTCACATGGACCGGATCGAGCAAGCGCTCTCGGCCTGCGACCTGTTCGTCTCCATCGGCACGTCGGGTGAGGTCTATCCGGCAGCGGGTTTTGTGCGCCGGGCCAACATGGCCGGAGCGCGAACTGTCGAAATCAATCTGGAACCCAGCCTCGGTGCGTCCCTGTTCGACGAGGGCGTTTACGGACCGGCGACCGAGACCGTGCCGGCATTCCTGGAAACGCTGGGAACTCAGGCTTGGCCAACCGACGAATCTCGGGCCTGATGGGGCGTGACAGCAACGCCCCCTGACCCCGTCCAGACCCTCGACCTGCGGGAAATGGCGAGAACACTCGCCCAGCGTCCGGTCGCTGTGGCGGCGGCCATACTGGGCAATCTGATCCCGGTCTACGGCGTCGTCGCGCTGGACTGGAACGCGTCGCAGATCCTGATCCTCTACTGGATCGAGAACGTCATCCTCGGCGTCCTGACCCTCGCGCGCATCAACAAGGTCGCCGAGGGAAAGCAGGGAGGCTGCTTCCTCATTGGCTTCTTCGTCATCCACTACGGGGCCTTCTGCGCCGGCCACCTGGTCTTCGCCCTCTTCCTGATCGGGGATTTCGATCCCGACTTTCCCGGGCTGGGGGCCACGCTTGCGATGCCTTCGGTCTTCTGGGCCTGCGTCGCCATCTTCGGGCTGAACCTGTTCACCCAGCTGCGCGAGTGGTGGGGACCGGGCAAGTGGCGCGACGGCGACATCCGCTTCGAGATGATCAAGCCCTATGGCCGCATCGTGGTCCTGCACCTGACCGTCCTGTTCGGGGCCTGGCTGATGGTGCTGACGAACGCCCAGGTCGGCGCGATCCTGTTGTTGTGTCTGCTGAAAGCGGCGCTCGAACTGCTGACCGTGGCGTTGCGCGACGTGATCAAGCCGGAAAAGACCTAGGCCTCGCCCCGCTTCTCGGCCACCAGCTTCTCCAGCCGCCGCCCCCGACCCTTGGACAGGGCGTGGATCACGCCACGGAACGTCGCCACCTCCTGCTCGGAGAAGGCCGCCCGGCCCAGCATGACGCGCAGGTTCTGCATCATCGAGGGCTTCTTCTCGGGCGGATAGAAGAAGCCGCCTTCTTCCAGTTCCGTCTCCAGATGCGCCATCATGCCCTCGACGAGCCGCGCCTCGGCCGGCGGGTCACCTTCGCGGAAACTGGGCGGGGGCGCGTCCAGCACCAGGACCCGCCACTCATAGGCATTCACCGCCACTGCCTGCGCCAGGTTCAGCGAATGATGCCGGGGGTCGATCGGGATGGTGGTGATGCCCTGACACAGGGCGATGTCCGTCGTCTCCAGCCCCGCCCGTTCCCCACCGAACAGCAGGCCCGTCGACAGGCCCGAGGCGGTGTCGTCATACAGCAGCCGGGCAGACTCACGCGGTGTCCGCACAGGCTGACGGGTTTCGCGCGGGCGGGCCGTGGTGGCGAAGACGGTGTTCAGGTCCGCGATCGCCTCGGCCACGCTGCCGAACACCTGCACGTCGTCCAGCACCCAGTCAGCCCCGGAGGCCGCGGCCCAGGCCCGGTCCTGGGGCCAGCCGTCGCGCGGGCTGACCAGCCTGAGCCGGTCCATCCCGAAGTTGGCCATGACGCGGGCCACCGCGCCGATGTTGTCCGCCAGCTGAGGCTTGTCGAGGATGACGACAGGGGGTGTGGGCTGGAGAGGTAGGGGCTCGGTCAAGGCCGGATCAGTCCTCGCCCACCATGGCGGCCCAGGCGTCGGCGGTGCCGGCCTCGACCTCGGCGACGCGCACTGCGGGCCAGCCGATCGACTGGGTGCCCGCGTCTCGCCAGGCCAGGGTGATCAGATCGCGCAGCTCTGCGGCTCCCGCCGCCAATCGCACCGTGACGAATTCCGCTCCCCGCGGATCGGCGTCGACAAAGCTGCCGGCCTTCTCCAGCCGATAGAAGGGGATGACCTGCCCCACGCCGGTGGTGAGATACGCCGCCACGCGGGCCCGCATTTCGAAGCCGTCCAGCGCCGGGGCCGGCATCGCCGCCTCGATCGCATCCAGCCGCGCCGTCCGGCGGGTGAATGCGCCCTCGAAGTTCCCGTGCGTCTGGCGCGACGTCGTGAAGCCCTCGGGATTGGGCGTGTTCCGGTCCCAGCCATTGTAGTGGATCGACAGGTGGTGCGGCTGCGAGCCGTCGCCGACGAAGTGGGACAGATAGCCGATGTCGCGCAGGATCAGCGCCTCGCGGCGGATGCGGTCTTCCCGATACCAGGCACGCCGGGCGGGATCGGTCTCGCGGGCCTCGGCGGCGTTCAGCACGCGCCAGGTGGCGAAGTCCCGCGCCAGCTGCTGATAGCCGTCCATGATGGCATAGGGCAGGTAGCCCGCGTCGTTCACCTTGATGTCGGCCGCCAGCAGCAGTGCGTCGTATTCGCTCTTCAGCTCCGGCAGCTCGGCCAGCGTCGGCCCCGCCGCCGTCATGACCCGGCCGTCGTCGGTCAAGTCGACGAAGTGGGCGGTGTCGCGTTCGCGATCGTGCGGCTGGCCCGCGCCCTTGGTGCGGTCCGGTTCGCGTGACAGCTCCCCGATCTCCGAGATCGCCTGCTGCGTCCGCAGGAAGCTGGGCAGCTCATCCGACAGCCCTCGCATGGCAGCGACCCCGATCAGGCGATGACCCGTCGCCCCCCAGGCGTCGGCGGGGGTGGAGGTGCTGAACGCGGCAGCCGCTGACAGGACCAGGATCGATGCGGCGAGGGCCAAGCGCTTCATGGTGCGGGTTCCGGGGGACAGAAGGCCGACGCTTTAGCGCAAGCGTCGGTCGCGTCCAGCCCGCCTGAGGTCACGGCGTTTGACCGCGACCGCCCACCGCGCCAGAAGCGGCCCGAAGGGAATCGTGCATGTCCGGACAAGGTCGCGACGTTGTCATCGTCGGCGGAGGCTTCTCCGGCACCATGCTCGCTGCCCGTCTGGCGGAACGGGGCGCGGCCGCGACCGTCATCAACCGGACCCCGGATTTCGGCCTCGGCGTCGCCTATTCGACCCCGTTCGACGGCCATCTGTTGAACGTCCGCTCAGGCCGGATGAGCGCTCTGGCGGACCAGCCCGGCCATTTCGTGGATTGGCTGGCAAACACCTATCCCGAGCTGGCCGATCCTGACGGGTTCGCGCCGCGCAGGGTCTATGGGCACTACGTCCGGGATCGGCTGGCGGCCGTCGAGGCGGCCTGCCCCGGCCTGATCCGGCGTCACATCGGCGATGTCGCGGCTGTCGAGGACGATGCCGTGCGGCTGTGCGACGGGTCACGCATTCCGGCCCGCGCGGTGGTGCTGGCGACCGGGAACCCGGCTCCGAAGACGGCGGAGGCAGGGACGTCGAACCGGATCATCGGCGACCCCTGGGCATCGGGCGCTCTGGATCGGATCGGCATGGACGATGACGTCCTGATCGTCGGCACAGGCCTGACCATGGTCGACATGCTGCTGATGCTGCAGGGGCGCGGCTGGCGGGGCAGGGCGACGGCCCTGTCGCGGCGCGGCCTGATGCCCCGGGCCCACGGCGAGCGTCCCGATCCGCCGCTGGAGCCCGTCCCGGCGATGCTGACCGCGCCCGCGTCCGAGCGGTTGAAGGTTGCCCGCTCCCTGGCGCGCGATCACGGATGGCGCGAGGTGATGGAAGGCCTGCGCCCCATCACCGTCGACCTCTGGGCCCAGGCCGACATCGCGACCCGGCGACGCCTCGTTCGACACCTGCGGCCCTTCTGGGATGTGCACCGCCATCGGCTGGCGACCGTCATCGGCGAGGCGATGGACCGGTTGCGGGATCAGGGCCGGCTGACGGTTGTCACCGGTCGTGTTCGTGCGATCACCGCCGATGATCAGGGCGTGCGGCTGGACTGGCGCGCCCGGCGCGGCGAGGCAGCACCGCTGATCGCCCCATGGCTGATCGACTGCACGGGTCCTGGCCACGCCGCCGACGCCGACCCCCTGACCGCGCCCCTGATCGCCAGCGGGCGGGCGCGTCTGGACCCGCTGCGGCTTGGGCTGGATCTCGATCCGATGGGCCGCGTGCTGGATCGTGAAGGCCGGTCTGATCCGTCCCTGTTCGTCCTCGGCCCGCCCTCGCGCGCCGCCTTCTGGGAGAGCATCGCCGTGCCCGACATCCGCCAGCGGATCGAGCACGTGGCGGAGTTGCTGACCTAGCGCCCAAGTCGCTTCAGGATTTGCTCGCGGTAGGATCGACTGACGATGACCTCCGCGCCGCTGATCATCGTCAACCGCCAGGCCCCGTCGGCCAGCGGGGCGATCTCCGCCGCCTTCGCCAGGTTGACGATGGTCGAGCGGTGACAGCGGGCGAAGATGCTGGGGTCCAGCCGCTCTTCAAGCGCGGACAGGGTTTCGCGGATCAGGCCTTCCCGATCCGCCCAGTGGACAACAACGTAGTTCGCTGCCGAGGCGAAACGTTCGACGTCGTGCGGATCGAGGGTCATCCGTCGCTGCCCGACAGAGACGAGCAGCCGCACCGGCTCTGGCCCCCGACTTTATCCCGACGCCAGTCTGGCCGCAGCGAGTGCCGAACGCAGATGGGAGATCTCCCGGTAAGCCCGGAACGAGCGGTCACGATGCGTGGCGACCAGACCGACCAGACTGACCGCCGTCGACAGGATCAGGGCGACGGGGCCATGGGCGAGCGCGCTGTCCGCCCAATCCCCGAGGACGAGCGGCCTGTCGACCATCGCGATGTGCACGCCCGACGACCAGAAGGCTCCGGTCACCGCGGCCAGCACAGTCGAAATCGACAGGGCGAGCAGGCCCCTGGGGCCCGGCCCGAATGCGCGCAGGATGAACCAGACGAGCAGACCCGTCGGAAGCCAGACGAAATAGGACGCGCCACTCCACAGCAGTGACTGAAGCAGACCGACCGGATCCTCCGATGACGCGTTTTGGCGAATGAACCACGCCGCCGACACGATCGTCGCCAGGTAGGCGTAGATCACGAACCCCAACGTCCAGACCCGCGTCGGAACGGACGCCAGCCTCGTCGTCAGGCCGGTGAGCGGAGATGTCTGCGTTTGATTGCGAGGCTGATGATCCATGCGATCGCCAGAGGTTGGAAGACGAGGGTCGGCCAGAGCTGGCTCCACGGCGGCGGAAGGGCGGTCAAAAAGTTGCCCGAGAAGGCGCTCAACACCGCCCCGTAGGCGCTGAGCATCTTGGCCAGATGCTCATACATCCACAGATCGGGGGAAAAGGGCCAGTCGGTCGGTCGCAGGAAACGCCACAGATCCCAACCGCCGTAAGTCAGCGAGGCATAAACGAGGGCCCAGGAGACGGCGGCGGGTCCATCCGACCGACCCGTGAGGAGCAACATCAGGACAGACAGGCCAGCCAGGATCACGCCGACCGTCACGGTCCAGTCCAGCCATCCGGCCCGATCTTCCGCCTGAATGTCAGGCCGCTTGCGACGCAGAACCCGCACGCCCGAGAACAGCGTGATCGTCGCAGTGGCCGCGAGCGCGGCGAAGTAGGTCCGAAAGTCCAGGGCCGTCATGACCCAGGCGCAGACCAGCAGCGTCGCCATGAACAGGGCGAAGGTCCTGCCGGCCAGACGATGAAGGCGGCCGCCCTTGCGGGTCAGCAGTGGAAGCAAGCCCACCGCCACAGCCACCATTCCGGTCCCGATGTGAATGAACAGGGTGGTCTTGAAGAGTTCGGTCATGGACCGTCTGATCCCCGGTCGGCCTCGGGGTGTCATTGCCGGCGGGACGAACTCCAGCCTCCTGTGACGAGTTGCAGGTGATCTAGCCTGCCGCCTTCACCGCTGCCGCCACGTCGGCCACCACGCGCTTGACCAGTGCCGCGTCGTCGCCCTCGGCCATGACGCGGATCAGCTTCTCCGTGCCGGACGGTCGGACCAGCAGCCGGCCCTGGCCATTCAGCGTCGCCTCGCCCTCCTTGATCGCGGCCTTGACCTTGGTGTCTTCCAGCGGCTTGCCGGAGGTGAACCGGACATTCTGGAGGAGTTGTGGCACCGGCTCGAACTGACGGGCCAGTTCGCTCATCGGCCGACCACTCTCTACCAAGACGGCCAGCACCTGCAACGCCGCCATCAGTCCATCGCCGGTCGTGGCGTGATCGTGCAGGATCAGGTGGCCGGACTGCTCACCGCCCAGGTTGAAGCCTCCCTCGCGCATCCGCTCCATGACGTAGCGGTCTCCCACCTTGGTCCGCTCCAGGCTCAGGCCCTCTGCCAGGAGCGCCCGCTCCAGACCCAGGTTGGACATGACGGTGGCTACCACGCCCTGGCCCTTCAGCACGCCGCGCCGGGCCCAGTCGCGCGCGATCAGCGCCATGATCTGGTCGCCGTCCACGACCTGGCCCTTCTCGTCGCAGATGATCAGCCGGTCGGCGTCGCCGTCCAGGGCGATGCCGATGTCGGCGCGCTTGTCCCTGACCGCCTGCACGACCGAGGCCGGATGGGTCGAGCCGCAGTCCGCGTTGATGTTGGTCCCGTTCGGCGACACGCCAACCGCGCAGACCTCGGCCCCCAGTTCATAGAGGGTCGTCGGGGCAACCTTGTAACCGGCCCCGTTGGCGCAATCGATGGCGATCCTCAGACCCGCCAGCGACAGGTGGCGCGGGAAGGCCGCCTTGGCGATCTCGATGTATCGGGGCGGGGCGTCGTCGATGCGCTTGACGCGGCCCAGCGCGCTGGATGCGGCCAGACCCTCGGCCAGGCCTTCGTCCATCATGGACTCGATCTTCAGTTCGATCGTGTCCGACAGCTTGTAGCCGTCCGGCCCGAACAGCTTGATTCCGTTGTCGGCGTAGTCGTTGTGGGAGGCCGAGATCATGACGCCGAGGTCGGCCCGCATCGAGCGGGTCATCATGGCCACGCCGGGGGTCGGGATCGGCCCGAAGGTCAGAACGTCCATGCCGACCGAGGCGAACCCCGCCACGAGCGCCGGCTCGATCATATAACCCGACAGGCGCGTGTCCTTGCCAATCACCACCAGGTGACGCCGATCATCGCCCGACATGAAAAGCTTTCCCGCCGCCAGTCCGACGCGCAGCGCGACCTCTGCCGTCATGGGCGTGCTGTTGGCCCGACCTCGGATGCCGTCGGTGCCGAAGTATTTGCGCTCGCCCAAGGTCTGCCCTCCCCGCAATCATCGGAAACGCCAATTTAGATGTCGGCGTGTACAGGCCGTCCTAGACGACAGCATGAACGCCGTCATCCTCAGGCTGGGGATGCGCAGCGATGGGGATCACGGCATGTGTGGAATCATCGGCGTGACGGGCACGAGCCCTGCGGTTCCCCGTCTGATCGACAGCCTGAAGCGGCTGGAATACCGGGGCTATGACTCCGCCGGGGTCGCCGCACTGGTCGACGGCAAGGTCGAGCGTCGCCGCGCCAAGGGCAAGATCCGCGAGCTGGAGACCGTGCTGGCCGCCCAACCCCTCTCGTCGACCATCGGCATCGGCCACACCCGCTGGGCCACCCATGGTGCCCCGACGACGCCGAATGCCCACCCGCACAAGGCCGGGCGCGTGACCCTCGTCCACAACGGCATCATCGAGAACTTCGCCGAACTGAAGGCCGAGCTTCAGGCCGAGGGCCGCACCTTCGAGAGCCAGACCGACACCGAGGTCGTGGCCCATCTGCTCGACCATGAGCTGGCGACCGGCAAGGCGCCGCTCGAGGCCTTCAAGGCAACGCTGGACCGGCTAACCGGTGCCTATGCCCTGGCGGTTCTCATCGAAGGCGAGGACGAGCTGATCCTCGGCGCACGCAAGGGGTCGCCGCTGGTCGTCGGTTGGGGCGAAGGCGAGATGTACCTGGGCTCCGACGCCCTCGCGGTCGGGCCGTTCACCCAGAAGATCAGCTATCTGGAAGAGGGCGATTTCGTCGCCGTGACCCGGTCGGGCGCCCGCATGTTCGATGCGTCGGGCGCGGCCGTCGAGCGACCCATCGTGCAGGTCAGCGCCTCGTCCGCCATGGTCGAGAAGGGCTCCTATCGCCACTTCATGGAGAAGGAGATCCACGAACAGCCCGACAGCGTCCAGCACACCCTGTCCCACTATCTCGACCTGGTGACCGGCAAGGCCAAGGTGCAGACCCTGGAAGCCGGGGCCATCGACTTCGCCGCCATCGACCGGATCCAGATCGTGGCCTGCGGCACCGCCTTCTACGCCGGTCAGATCGGGCGCTATGCCTTCGAGAAGATCGCCGGCCTGCCCTGCGACGTCGAGATCGCCTCGGAGTTTCGCTACCGTTCGCCGGCCGTGACAAAGGGCACGCTCGCCGTCGCTGTCAGCCAGTCCGGCGAGACGGCCGACACGCTCGCCAGCCTGACCTGGTGCAAGGCCCAGGGCCTGAAGACCGCGGCGATCGTCAACGTCCATTCCTCGTCCATGGCGCGCGAGGCCGATGTGCTGTGGCCCACGCACGCGGGTCCCGAGATCGGCGTCGCCTCAACCAAGGCCTTCACCGCCCAGGTCTCTGCCCTGCTTGCGCTGGCCGTCGCGGCGGGCGTCGCGCGCGGCAAGATCGACGGCCAGACCGAGGGCGAACTGGTCAAGGCCCTGTTTGAAGCCCCGCGTCTGATCTCCGAAGCGCTGCAGATGGACGCCGACATCCGCGCCGTCACCGCCGAACTGTCCAAGGCCAGCGATGTCCTGTTCCTGGGCCGGGGCGCGATGTTCCCGCTGGCCATGGAGGGCGCGCTGAAGCTGAAGGAGATCAGCTACATCCACGCCGAGGGCTATGCCGCCGGCGAGCTCAAGCACGGCCCCATCGCCCTGATCGACGAGGAGACGCCGACGATCGCCCTGGCGCCCCTCGACGACGTTTTCGAGAAGACAGCCTCGAACCTTCAGGAGGTCGCCGCTCGCGGCGGTACGGTCATCATGATCGCCCCGCGCACAGCGCCGGATCCACATGGCGCAGGCATACAGCGCATCCATGCGCCGGACTGTCATCCGCTGATCGCGCCGCTGGTCTATGCCGTGCCGGTGCAGCTTCTGGCCTACTACACGGCGGTCCACAAAGGCACTGACGTCGACCAGCCGCGAAACCTCGCGAAGTCGGTCACCGTCGAATAATCACGGCCACCCCACGCAACCTTCGATGGCCCAGACGCATTGTGGCGTCACCTTGGCTTTGGAAGGAGACACCACATGGGACTTGGTATCATTGGCTGGCTTGTGATCGGCATTGTCGCCGGCTGGCTGGCGGAAAAGGTCATGGGCCGCAGTCACGGCCTGATCACCAATCTGATCGTCGGCGTGCTGGGCGCGCTGATCGGCGGCTTCATCGCGCAGAACCTGCTCGGCACGCCGGTCGGCGGTTTCAACCTGGTGACGCTGATCGTCGCCTTCGGCGGCGCGTGTTTGCTGCTGTTCCTGCTGGGACTGGTCAAGCGTCGCGCCTGATCGATCTCACAGACTGAAACGACGAAGGGCGGTCCTCACGGGCCGCCCTTTTTCCTTTGCGCTCCCGCTCGCGAGGCGGTGGCTCGCGAGCGGGAGCGCGCCCTCAGAACATCGCCGGAATGACCCGGTCCGGCGGCCGGTGACCGTTCTGGAAGGTCATGATGTTGGTGATGACCCGGTCGCCCATGTCCTGACGCGCCTCCAGGGTCGCCGACCCCAGGTGGGGCAGCAGCACCACATTGGCGTGGCCGATCAGGCCCGGATGGATGGCCGGCTCGTTCTCGAACACGTCCAGCCCGACCCCCGCCAGCCCGCGCCGCGCCACGGCATCCGACAGGGCCGCCTCGTCGATCAGATCGCCGCGAGCCGTGTTGATCAGAATGGCGTGCGGCTGGAACAGACCCAGGCGCCGGGCATCCAGCAGGTGACGGGTGTCCTTCGTCGCCGGGCAGTTCAGCGAGATCAGGTCCATGCGCGACAGCATCTGGTCCAGATCGTCCCAATAGGTCGCGCCCAGTTCTTCCTCGATCCGCGGGCTGACGGCCTTTCGGTTATGATAGTGGACCTGCATCCCGAAGGCCCTTGCCCGCCGCGCCAGGGCCTGGCCGATGCGGCCCATGCCGACGATGCCCAGCCGCTTGCCCCACAGTTTGCGCCCGCACATCCACGTCGGGGTCCAGCCTTCGAAACGGCCTTCCGCGATCACCTGTGCGCCTTCGACGATCCGACGGCTGACGGCCAGAATCAGGCTCATGGCCAGATCCGCTGTGTCCTCGGTCAGGACGCCAGGCGTATTGGTCACGATCAGGCCCCGCCCCACGGCAGCGTCCACATCGATGTGATCCACGCCCGCGCCGAAGTTGGCGATCATCTTCAGCTGGTCACCGGCCTGGGCGATCAGGTCGGCGTCGATCTCGTCCGTGATGGTGGGCACCAGGACGTCCGCGCGCTGGACAGCGGCGATCAGGGCCGCGCGGTCGAACGGGACGTCCTTCAGGTTCAACTCGGCGTCGAACAGCTCGCGCATGCGCGTTTCGACCGCGTCGGGCAGCCTTCTGGTTAAGACGACCTTAAGCCGATTGCTGGACATGAGAGCCTTGGATTGACCATGAGCGGCCGACGCCGGTGTCTAGCAAGTCTCATCCCCGTCTCCAAAGCCTGACGCGACGCTTCGGTGTGATCGTGCTGCTTCTGGGTGCCGGTCTGGCCGCGGGGGCCACCGCCACCATGCCGGATGGACGCCTCACGCCGACGGGGCTGGAGGTGCCGCGCTGGGTCTCGCTGAAGTCGTCCGAGGTGCGCGCGCGACAGGGCCCGGGGCTCGATTACCGCATCCTGTGGGAATACCGTGCTGCCGGCCTGCCCGTTCAGGTCATCGCCGAGACGCGGGAATGGCGAAAGATCTGCGATCCCGAAGGGGCCGTCGCCTGGATCCATCGCAGCGTCGCCTCCGGGCGTCGCGGTGCTTTCAATGCGACCGAAGTCGAGGTTCCGATCCGGACCCGGCCGGATGACGAGGCCGACATCAGGGCCCGCTTCAGCGGCCGGTCCCTGATCTCCCTGGACGACTGCGAGGACGGCTGGTGCCGGGTTCGCGCCGGCAAGCTGCGTGGCTGGGTGAAGGCCGATTCGGTGTTCGGCGCGGCTGATGCCGCCCTGTGCGACGCCGCACGACCGGCGGGCGAGGCGCGCTGAGGCCCTCTCGAGACGGCGGTTGACCCCCGCCCTGTCCCATGTCACGCCCCCGCCACACCTCGGGAGGCCAATTTGAGCCAGTCGCAATATCCCTCGTCGTTCGACCACGCCGCCCTGCTGGCGTCGGGCCGGGGCGAGCTGTTCGGGCCGGGCAACGCCCAGCTGCCTGCTCCGCCGATGCTGATGTTTGACCGCATCACCCAGATCAACGGCGACGGCGGAGAGCACGGCAAGGGCTACATCGAGGCGGAGCTCGATGTTCATCCGGACCTCTGGTTCTTTCAGTGCCATTTCATCGGCGATCCAGTGATGCCCGGATGCCTGGGTCTGGACGCCATGTGGCAGCTGGTCGGCTTCTACCTCGGCTGGATCGGCGGACCGGGCAAGGGCCGGGCGCTGGGCGTCGGCGAGGTCAAGTTCACCGGCCAGGTGACGCCGGACATCAAGAAGGTGACCTACAAGATCACGCTGAAGCGTGTGATCAACCGCCGTCTGGTCATGGGCATCGCCGATGGGGTGATGGAAGCCGACGGCGTACCTATCTACACGGCGACCGACATGCGCGTCGGCCTGTTCCAGCCGGGCGAAAAGCCGACCGGCGCCTGATTTTCGAACGAGTTCCGCGGCCAACGCGGACCAGCGACTAGAGAAGGAAACTCTCAATGCGGCGTGTTGTCGTTACGGGTCTGGGCATCGTCTCCTCCATCGGCACCGGCCAGGAGGAGGTCGCTGCGTCGCTGCGCGCGGCCAGGTCCGGTGTCGTGACCGCTCCCGATCACATCACGCACGGCTTCCGCAGTCAGGTCTGGGCACCGCCGTCGCTGGGCGTGACGGCAGAGGATTGGGCTCCGCTGGTCGATCGCCGCGCGGCGCGATTCCTGGCTAACGGCACCGCCTGGGGCCACATCGCCTTCGAGGAGGCACTGAAGGACTCCGGCATGACGCCGGACGAGATCAAGCACGACCGGATCGGCCTGATCGTCGGCGAGGGCGGTCCCTCGACTCAGGTGATCCTGCAGGCGGCCCAGACGACGATGGAAAAGGGCTCGCCCAAGCGCATCGGGCCCTTTGCCGTGCCCAAGGCGATGGCCAGCGGCCCGTCTGCCGTGCTGGCCACCTGGTTCGAGATGCGCGGGATCAACTATTCGATCAGCTCGGCCTGCGCGACCAGCGTCCACTGCATCGGGGCTGCGGCAGAGCAGATCCAGTGGGGCAAGCAGGACGTGGTCTTCGCCGGCGGTTGCGAGGACATCGACTGGTCCATGTCCAACATGTTCGACGCGATGGGGGCCATGTCGTCGAACTTCAACGAGACGCCCTCGGTGGCGTCGCGCGCCTATGACAAGGACCGCGACGGCTTCGTCATCGCGGGCGGTGCCGGCATCGTGGTGCTGGAAGAGTACGAGCGGGCCAAGGCGCGCGGCGCCAAGATCTACGCCGAGGTGGTCGGCTACGGTGCCAACTCCGACGGCTACGACATGGTGGCGCCTTCGGGCGAGGGCGCGGCGCGCTGTATGCGGATCGCGCTCGATCAGGCGGGCGGGCGCAGGATCGACTATCTGAACCCCCACGGCACCTCGACGCCGGTCGGCGACCTCAAGGAGATGGGCGCGGTCCGCGAGGTCTTCGGCGCCGACATGCCGATGATCTCCTCCACCAAGTCGCTGACGGGCCACAGCCTCGGCGCGGCCGGAGCGCAGGAGTCGATCTATTCGCTGCTGATGCTGCAGAACGGTTTCGCAGCCGAGAGCGCCCACATCGAAAACCTCGACCCCGAGTTCGACGGCATGCCGATCCTGCGTCAGCGCCACGACGGCGAACTGACGACCGTCATGTCGAACAGCTTCGGCTTCGGCGGCACCAACGGCACGGTGATCTTCTCCAAGGTCTGAGGCGGCTTGCGGCGAAGCTCGGTTTCGCGCGTTCTAGGGCGCTGACCGGAGACCACGCGCCTGACGATCGACCCTTACATCCTGCTGCTGCTCGGCCTCGGCGCAGTGGTGTTGCTCGTGTCCTGGGCCCCCAAGGGGCTCCGGCGGCTGCCGCTGTCGCTGGCCATGATCTGCGTCGGCCTGGGCGCAGGCATCTTCAGCTTCGACATCCTGTCGTTCAATCCGGACCCCCGGACCTGGGATACGGTGACCGAGCGGCTGACCGAGCTGGTCGTGATCATCTCGCTGATGGGCGCGGGGCTGAAGCTGGATCGCCCGGTCAGCCTGAAGGGATGGGGGCCGACCTGGCGGCTGCTCGCCATCGCCATGCCCCTGACCATCGCCGCCACGGCCTGGCTGGGGGTGACCGGTCTCGGTTTCAGCCTGGCCATGGCGCTGCTGCTCGGCGCGGCCATGGCCCCCACGGATCCGGTGCTGGCGTCGGACGTCCAGACCGGGCCGCCCAAGTCCGGCGAGGAGAATGAGGTCCGCTTCAACCTGACCGCTGAGGCCGGGCTGAACGACGCCCTGGCCTTTCCCTTCGTGAACCTCGCCATCCTCGTGTCCCTGAGCGGCGCCGCCGCCTGGGCGGGTCAGGGTCTGGGGCAATGGCTGGCGATCGACGTCGGCTGGAAGCTGATCGCCGGAGGCGTCATGGGCTGGGCGGTCGGCAAGGCCATGGGCTGGCTGTTCTTTCATGCCCACAAGCGCGGTCTGTCACGCCATGCCGACGGTCTGGTGGCCATCGGCGCGACCTTCATCGCCTATGCCGCGACAGAGATCGTGCACGGCTACGGCTTCCTCGCCGTGTTCGTTTGCGCGCTGACCATCCGCGCGTCGGAGCGCGAGGACGACTTCCATGAGGAGATGCACGACTTCGCCGAGCAGATCGAACGCTTGCTGATGATGCTGGTTCTGGTCCTGTTCGGCGGGGCGTTGGCCAACGGGCTGCTGGACGCCCTGACCTGGACCGATGTCGCCATCGGCCTGGCCATCCTGTTCATCGTCCGGCCGGTCTTCGGATACCTGTCGCTGATCGGCACCCCCCTGCTGAACCGTGACAGGGTGATGCTCGCCTATCTCGGCATCCGGGGGCTGGGGTCGGTCTATTACGTCGCCTATGCCCTGAACCACGGCGAGTTCGGCGATTCGGAGCGGCTGTGGGCCATCACCGGCTTTGTCGTCCTGACGTCCATTATCGTTCACGGGGTCACCGCGACGCCGCTGATGGCCCTGATCGAGCGGTTGGGCGGGCGGTCTTTGCAGGGTCGCGCGGCCCCTGCTAACGCTGCGCCCAGGGACGAACAGCTGGGCTGATCCGCGTCAGGACGCCCGCCCAACGGAGATCAGAACATGGCGAGCGAGAGCGGCTGGAACATGCCCACGGGCGAACTCATGAAGGGCAAGAAGGGCCTGATCATGGGGGTGGCGAACTCGAACTCCATCGCCTGGGGCATCGCCTCGCAGCTGGCCGCCCAGGGCGCCGAGCTGGCCTTCACCTATCTGGGCGAGGGGCTGGAGCGCCGCGTGCGCCCGCTGGCCGAGAGCGTCGGGGCCAAGGCCCTGATCCAGGCCGACGTCACCGACGATGCCTCCATGGACGCCGCCTTCGCCGAGCTGGAAAAGACCTTCGGCACCATCGACTTCGTCGTCCACTCGGTCGCCTTCGCCAACAAGGACGAGCTGAAGGGCTCCTTCGTCGACAACACCAGCCGCGACAGCTTCCTCCTGGCCATGAACATCTCGGCCTTCAGCTTCGTGGATGTGGCCAAGCGTGCGTCCAAGCTGATGCCGAACGGCGGCTCGCTGGTGACCATGACCTATCTGGGGTCCGAGCGGGCCATCCCGAACTACAACACCATGGGCGTCGCCAAGGCCGCGCTGGAGGCCGCGACCCGCTACATCGCCCGCGACCTGGGTCCCAGGGGCATCCGCGTCAACGCCATCTCGGCGGGCGCCATGCGCACCCTGTCGCTGGCGGGCATCTCGGGCGGGCGGGGCATGATCGCCCAGGGTCGCGCCATGTCGGCGATGAAGGAGGATACCAGCATGGAAGGCGTCGCCGGCTGCGCCTTGTGGCTGTGCTCGGACCTGGGCCTGTCGACCACCGGCGAAGTCATCCACGTCGACGCCGGCTTCCACATGATGGGCCTGCCGGACGGCGGCGAGGACTAGACCTCAACCGCGTCCGGATCGGGCGCGGGTTCGAAAGACGGGCTCTTGGATCACTTCGACTATCGTGACGGCGCGCTCCATGCCGAGGACGTGCCCCTGGCCGGGATCGCCGGGGCCGCCGGCACGCCCGTCTATGTCTATTCGACCGCGACCCTGACCCGGCATTATCGCGTGCTGCGCGACGCGCTGGACGCCCACGCTCCGCTGAACGGCGCGCTGATCGCGTTTGCGGTCAAGGCCAACTCCAACCTTTCGGTGCTGGCGACCCTGGCGAAGCAGGGCTGCGGCGCCGACACCGTGTCGGAGGGCGAGATCCGCCGCGCGCTGAAGGCTGGCGTGCCCGCCGACCGCATCATCTTCTCGGGCGTCGGCAAGACCGACCGCGAACTGGCCTTCGCCATCGACGCGGGCGTGCGCCAGATCAACGTCGAGAGCCCGGCGGAGCTGGATCGCCTGATCGCGGTTGCGGCCGACAAGGGCGCATCCCCCGAGATCGCCATCCGCGTGAACCCCAAGATCGGCGCGGGCGGCCACGCCAAGATCACCACGGGCGGAGAGGGCGACAAGTTCGGCGTCCCCGCCGACGAGGCCATGGCCCTGTATGCCCGCGCCTCGGCCAGCCCGCATGTGACGCCGGTCGGTCTGGCCTGTCACATCGGCAGCCAGATCACCGACCTCGCCCCGCTGGAGGGCGCCTTCACCCTGCTGGCCGAGATGACGCGGACGCTGCGGAGCCAGGGGCTGTCGGTCACGCGGCTGGACCTCGGCGGCGGGCTGGGCGTGCCCTATTCGGGCGGGGCGCACACCGCGAGCCCGGCCGACTACGCCGCCATGACGGCGCGGGTGCTGGAGGGTCTGGACGTCGAGGCGGCGTTCGAGCCGGGGCGCCTGCTGGCCGCCAACGCCGGGGTGCTGGTCAGCCGGGTGATCCAGATCACGCAGCGCGCCGATGGGCGCCGCTTCCTCGTTCTGGACGCGGCCATGAACGACCTGGTCCGCCCCGCCATGTACGACGCCTTCCACGAGGTGAAGCCGGTCGTGGTGCGCGAGGGTGACCTCGTCGCCTACGACATCGTCGGCCCCGTCTGCGAGACCGGCGACACCTTCGCCCGGGGCCGCGCCCTGCCGCCGCTGCAGGCCGACGACCTGGTCGTCTTCACCGGGGCCGGGGCCTACGGCGCGGTGATGTCCAGCGAATACAACACCCGGCCTCTGGTGCCGGAGGTGCTGGTCGACGGAGCCGACTGGGCCGTGGTCCGCGCGCGGCCGAGCTACGACGAGATGCTGGCCGGTGAGGCGATGGCGGGGTGGTTGTAGGCATCACCACTCTTTCATGAATGGGCGTCAACGAGGCCTTAAACGGCGTCTCGTCGCTATTGCCGGTTCCGCGATCTCCAGGTCGAGCTTGGCTATGCGTCCGCGAAGCGACTGGGTCCAGAGCTGTTGGGCATCCTGCAGAGCGCGATAGGCACGTTGAACATCTGCGACTCGCGCAGCGGCATCAGTTTGAGCTTTCTGGTGGTCTGCCAATATCTCGGCCCACTTCTCATCAGTGAAATTGTGATCTTCATCTGACTGAAAGTTGTGCGCCGCCCAGTGAGCGTCGTTGAGCGTCGCCATTAGGCGTTCAAGCGTACCCCTGAGATTTGCTTTCTCATTCTCGATATCTGCGTGTTCGGTGCCAGAGAGGGTAATCAAATACCAGTCAAGAACACCGGAGAACATCTGCTCAAGTCCATGCGCGTCGTGAGGGTCGATGTCTCTTGCTTCGCCGTCGAGCCCATGGGTCACGTCGGCCGCGGTGACCAGCGGCTTCGACAATGTCTCTTTCACCCGCTTATGCAGGCGTTGCGCGTTACCGAGCAAAGTCGCCAGCGTTTCCCGATGTGAAATCCGAGCCTGAAGGTTGGAGTCCTTCAGTTGTCGCCAGACCGGCAAACCGGCGAAAATGGCAGCCGCGATCGCTAGCAAGCCGGTTAGCAGTGTTTGGAAGTCATACAGAAGGCACAAGATGCTGAGCGTCGTGCAGCTTGTAGTCTGACCACAGATCGATTCCAACTCATGCCTCGGCGTCAGCGCGTATTCTTGCAACTTAGCATTTAGTATTGCCGAGAGACAGCGGACTATGCGCGTCAGACCTACCCCAAAAACCGCCCCACCGCCGCGAGGAACCTCTGCGGCTGGTCGATCATGACCATGTGTTCGGCGCCCTCGAACCGCTCGAACCGCTCCATAGTCTCCGGAGTGCAGCGGCAGAGGGGTGTCCAGCCGTCGAGGCCCAGACGGAAGCGGCCTCAGGGGGTTGAGGGCGGGGTCAGCGGACCCCAGCAGGGCAAGAGCGTGACGACTGCCTCGTGCCCCCAACGTGCGAAAGCGTTCCCGCCCTGGGTCTCGACCCGGGCTTCCGAGCCGTCGGCGGTCACCGAGTTGAACGTCAGCCGCGTCGAAAACCCGTCCTTGCGGCTCGGCGGGATCGGCAGGGCGTTCCCGGGCAATCCGCCGTGCACCATCGACGGGCGCGGATTGGCGAGCAGCGGCGGCAGGGCGGCGAAGGACAAGGCGACGGTCCGAAGCGCCGGGCACTGCCTGGAGTCGATGTATTGGATACCCCGCCCCGACACGCGCCGCGCCCGCCACAACCGGCCTTCGAGTTCCTCCTGGGTCCGGGCATAGACCGGATCGGCGGCGACAATCTCTATGGTGTGGGCCAGGGTGTAGGGGCGATCCTCGGACACCGAAATGGTGACCAGGCGGTCATAGGGCGTTGGGAAATCCTGGGCCGCGATCCCACTGGCCAACGCGCCGACCATGGCGGCCAGACCCAAAGCAAGAAGTTGGTCCCTGGTCATCGGCTTCATCCCGGCCTGTTCCGTGGACACCCTACCCCAAAAACCGCCCCACCGCCGCGAGGAACCTCTGCGGCTGGTCGATCATGACCATGTGCTCGGCGCCTTCGATCCGCTCGAACCGGGCGGGCGCGCGAAGGCTGCGGTAGGCGGTCTGGAAGGCGGCGTCGAGGCGGGCGCGGGGGTTGGTGTCGTCCGGGCTCCAGCCATAGACGACGGTCACCGGCGCGGTGATGTCGGGCAGGCGGTGGCGCAGATCGGTGGTCATGACCTCGTACAGCCCCTGGGCCAGCACCTGACGGTCGCCGCCCTGCCAGCCCAGAGAGCCGAACACGCTGTCGGCCGCCCCGCCCAGCTCGCGCCCGATCAAGGTCGGCTGGTTCCGCAGCGCCGCGTCGCCCAAGAGCAGCAGGGCCTGATAGGCGATCTGGGCGATGGGCTCGACGTCTCCGGCCGTGGCGCCGGGTGAGATCAGGGCCGGGAAGAAGGGCGTGGCGTCCACCACCATGACCCGGCCAATGGGGTTGCGGCGCTCCCGTCCCGCATCGGCGGCGGCCTTCAACGCCACCAGCCCGCCCATGGAATGGCCGATCACGGCGGGCCGCTCCAGCCCCCGCTCGGCGATATAGCGGCGCAACTCCGCCGCCACCGGCGCGACCAGGGCCCCGTCCGCATTGCGACCCGGCGGCACTGCGCCAAACCCCCGGATGGAGACGATGTGGACGCGATGATCATCGTCCAGCCGCGCCGCCGTCCGCGCCCAGACATCCCCGGTCGAGGCCAGGCCGGGGATCAGGATGACGTCGGGCCCGCGCCCGCGCGCCTCCACCACGATCCGCTCCGACACGAACGGCCGCTCGCGCGCCGGGGAGGGCGACTGCGCCGACGCCAGGCCGGGCAGGGCGAACATCACGACACAGAGGAGGGCGATCAGACGGGTCATGGCGCAGGGGTGAATGAGGATCGCGGCCATTGGTTGGCGACGTCGACCCTTGATTTCTGACTATTACAGCGATGTAACATTGCGGAAATGAATCAGCCTGGGGAGGCGATGATGGACATCAAGCAGGGGTTGGCATCGATCGCGGCCGCCGGTCTTCTGGCCGGGATGGCGTCGGGCACCGCGGCCCAGGACGTCGAGATGCTGTCCAGCGGGGCCACGGCCCAGTGGCGCATGTTCTCCGAGAGCGACGCCACGACCTATCTGGTCGACATGGCCAGCATCCTCAGGAACGGCGACGAGGCCAGCGTGCGCATCGCGCGCGTGTCCAAGCGGCTGGAGGCCGGGGACTATCACCACGTCGTGGATCAGTTCGGCGTCCGCTGCGGCGCGGGCGAGACGCGGGTCGAGACCTCGTCCGACATCGCCGAGGACGGGGTGACCGCCGACACCTATGCCGCCGACGAGCCGTGGACCCCGGCTCCCCGCAACAGTTTCGACGAGGCGGTCAAGGAAATGGCCTGCGGCGAGAAGGAACCCAGCCGCGCCCCGTTCGAGACCATCCGCGCCTGGATCGACGCCGGCCGTCCCTGATCCCGATGAGGTGATGCGAGCGTCGTCTCGTCGCCTTGCCCCGGGGCGGGGCCGGGCTATGGTGTGTAATACCATAACAGCTTCGGGAAACGCCCATGACCTCTCTCAGGACGCTCGCGGTCGCCTGCGCGCCGCTGGCTTTCGCTCTCGCCATTGCCCCGGTCGCCGAGGCCCAGGGCCGGCCCACGCCGGTTCGGCCTGTGACCTTCGTCGCCTCGGCCCAGCCGGGCGGGACGCTGGTCTTGCCGCTGCGCTCGGCCACGGATCTGGAGAGCCGGGCCGGCCTGCTGGACGCGGCCTCGCGCGCCATGATCGCCCGGGCCCTGGAGCAGGGCGGCTTTGGCTATGGCCCGCGTGACGTCCAGACGCTGCGCGGTTTTGAGTCCTTTGATCGGGTGGTGATCGTCGGGCTGGGCGACGACGCCCTGTCGGCCCAGACGGCCGGCCGCGCGGTCGGCCGGGCGCTGGCCACCGTCGACGGGCCGGTGACGCTGATGGCCACCGGGCTCGAGGACACCGCGGTGGCGGAGTTGGCGACCGGCTTTGGCATGGGCGGCTATCGCTCGGACCTCTACAACACCACCCGCGCTGCCACGGTCGTCACACCTCTGACCGTGGTCAGCGACGCGGCCGAGGCCGAGGCGGCCTATCGGCGCGGTGCCGCCCTGGTCGAAGGGCTGGCCTTCTCCCGCGACCTGGCCAACGAACCGGCCAACGTCATCTATCCCGAGACCTTCGTCGAACGCACCCGCGCCGCCTTCCAGGGCATCCGTGGGGTCGAGATCACCGTGCTGGACGAGCGCGAGATGGAGCGGATGGGCATGGGCGCCATCCTCGGCGTCGGGCGCGGATCGGAACGTCCGCCGCGCATGCTGGCGGTCCACTATCGGGGGGCGGGCGCCCCTGACGGCGGTCCCATCGTTCTGGCCGGCAAGGGCATCACCTTCGACACCGGCGGCATCTCCATCAAGCCGTCAGCCGGCATGGGCGACATGAAGATGGACATGTCCGGCGCCGGCTCCGTGGTCGGGGCTGTTCTGGCGCTGGCCCGCTCCGAGGCCCCGGTCAACGTGGTCGCCATCGCCGCCCTGGCCGAGAACATGCCGGACGGCGCGGCCATCCGCCCGGCCGACGTCCTGACCGCCTACAACGGTCGCACCATCGAGATCATCTCGACCGATGCGGAAGGCCGTCTGGTGCTCGCCGACGCCGTGGCCTGGGCCGATGACACGATGAACCCGGCCGCCATCGTCGACATCGCCACCCTGACCGGCGCGGTCGGCACGGCTCTGGGCGATGACTACGCGGGTCTGTTCAGCCGCCATGACGCCCTGGCCGATCAGCTGGACGCGGCGGGCCGGGCCACCGGGGAGCGGCTGTGGCGACTGCCGCTCAGCCCGACCTATGCGCGCGACACCTCCTCGACCATCGCCGACATCAAGAACTCGGGCGACGGCGGCGCCGGGGCGGGCACCGGGGCCCACTTCATCGGCTTCTTCATCCGGCCCGAGACGCCCTGGGCACACCTGGACATCGCCGGTGTCGACAACGCCGGGGCCGACGCCCTCAACCCGGTCGGGGCGACGGGCTTCGGCGTGCGTCTGCTGGAAGCCTTCGTGCGCGACTGGCGTCCAGTCGCGCGCGAACCGGGCACCGACGAGGACTGATCGAGGAACGATCCGGCCGGATGCCAGACGCATCCGGCCGGTTGCTCGTCAGACGTCCACGCTCTTGTCCCGGCGACGAACGACGGCCGAAGTCTCGCATGTCGTGAAGATCGCCAGTGTCTTCATCGCCATGTCCACCTTGTCCCGCCGAAAATGTCTCGCTTTTGCCTGGGCCCGGTGAGAGCCGTCAGACGTCCACCGCGGCGTCCAGGGCGTTCTCCTGGATGAAGTCGCGGCGGGGTTCGACCACGTCGCCCATCAGCTTGGCGAACAGGTCGTCTGCGTCGTCGGCGTGGTGGACCTTGACCTGCAGCAGGGTGCGGGCGTTGGCGTCCAGCGTCGTCTCCCACAGCTGGTCGGGGTTCATCTCGCCCAGACCCTTGTAGCGCTGGATCGACAGGCCCTTCTTGCCGGCGTCCAGCACGGCGGTCAGCAGATCGAGCGGCCCGCGCACGTCCACGCTCTTGTCGCGGCGGCGATAGATGGCCGGGCTCTCGAACAGGCCCTCGAAGGCCGCCGCCCGCTCGGCCAGACGCCGCGCGTCCAGCGACCGGATCAGCTGTTCCTCCAGCACGATGGTCTCCTTCACCGCGCGGCGCGTGCGGGCGAAGACGACCGCGCCCTGTTCGCCGGGCTCGCCCGTCCAGGCCCCGTCGCCTTCCTCGGCATACAGGTTCAGGCGGTCGGCGGCGGCGGCCGCGCGGGTGGCCAGATCGGCGTCAGGGGCGAACAGGCCCGCCAGCGCCGCCTGCTCGATGGCGAAGGTCGGGGCCCGCTGGCTCAGGCGATCCACGCCCGCCTTGAAGGCCTTGGCCTCGCGCACCAGGGCCATCAGGTCCTGGCCGATGCGACGCTCGCCCGAGCGGAAGTCCAGCTCCGCCTCGGTGGAGCCTTCCTCGATCAGGTAGGCGTCCATCTCGGACTGGTCCTTGAGGTAGCGGGACTGCTTGCCCTTGGCGACCTTGTAGAGCGGCGGCTGGGCGATGAAGACGTGGCCGCGCTCGATCAGCTCGGGCATCTGCCGATAGAAGAAGGTCAGGAGCAGGGTGCGGATATGGGCGCCGTCGACGTCGGCGTCGGCCATCAGGATGATCTTGTGATAGCGCAGCTTGTCGGCGTTGAAGTCGTCGCGGCCGATGCCGGTGCCCAGCGCCAGAATCAGCGTGCCGATCAGGTCGGATGACAGCATCCGGTCGAACCGAGCCCGCTCGACGTTCAGGATCTTGCCGCGCAGGGGAAGCACCGCCTGGTTCTCGCGGTTCCTCGCCTGTTTGGCCGAGCCGCCGGCGGAATCACCCTCGACGATGAACAGTTCGGACTTGGCGGGATCCCGTTCCTGACAGTCCGCCAGCTTGCCGGGGAGCGAGCTGATGTCCATCGCCGACTTGCGCCGCGTCAGGTCGCGGGCCTTCCTCGCCGCTTCACGCGCCGAGGCCGCCTCGATGATCTTGGCGGTGATCAGCTTGGCCTCGACCGGATGCTCCTCGAACCAGGTCGACAGACCTTCCGAGCACAGGGCCTCGACCGCCGGACGGACCTCGGACGACACCAGCTTGTCCTTGGTCTGGGACGAAAACTTGGGGTCCGGCACCTTGACCGACAGGACGCAGGTCAGACCCTCGCGGGCGTCCTCGCCGGTCGGGGCGACCTTTTCCTTTTTCAGCGCGCCCGAGCTTTCCATGTAGGCGCCCATGACGCGCGTCAGGCTGGCGCGGAAGGCCGACAGGTGGGTGCCTCCATCCCGCTGGGGGATGTTGTTGGTGAAGCACAGCATGGTCTCGTGGTAGCTGTCGTTCCACCACAGGGCCAGGTCGAGCTCGACTCCCTCCTTCTTGCCGCGAATGACGATGACGTCCTTCAGGATCGGGGCCTTGGACTTGTCCAGGTGGCGCACGAAGGCCTCGACCCCGCCTTCATAGTGAAGGATCTCCTCGAAGGGCTCGGCGTGGCGGTGGTCCTGAAGCTTGATGACCACGCCCGAGTTCAGGAAGGCCAGCTCGCGCAGGCGGTGCTCCAGCGTCTTCAGGTCGAAGTCGATGTGGCTGAAGGTCGTGACCGACGGATAAAAGGTCACCTGGGTGCCCGACAGGGTCTGACCCGCCTTGGCCCCGTCCGTGCGGATCGGGGCGTCGCCGGTGACGCGCAGGGATTGGACCGTGTCGCCGCGCTCGAAGCGCATCTCGTGGCGCTTGCCGTTCCTGAAGATGACCAGCTTTAGCCAGTCCGACAGGGCGTTGACCACCGACACGCCAACGCCGTGCAGGCCGCCGGAGACCTTGTAGGAGTTCTGGTCGAACTTCCCGCCCGCGTGCAGCTGGGTCATGATGACCTCGGCCGCCGACACGCCCTCGCCCTCGTGGATGTCGACGGGGATGCCCCGGCCATTGTCCGTGACCGTCACCGACCCGTCGGCGTTCAGGATCACCTCGACCAGATCCGCATGGCCGGCCAGTGCCTCGTCGATGGCGTTGTCCACCACCTCATAGACCATGTGGTGCAGCCCCGACCCGTCATCGGTGTCCCCGATGTACATCCCCGGCCGCTTCCGAACCGCGTCCAGACCCTTCAGCACCTTGATGGAATCGGCACCATAGGCGGCCTCTTCGGCGGTGTCCGCAGTGCGCTCGGTCTCGGCGTTGTTCAGGGGTTCGTCGGTCATTCGGTCGTCCGGATGGGCAGGGTCAGGAAGGCTGCGTCAAACGCCGCCAGAGCCGCCGCAGGAATGGGTCATCCAGACCAACGAATCCCGTCGTCCGGATGCGTCGTTTATATAGGGTTTTCCCCGCCGAAAGCGAGCTTTGGCGCGGGTTTGGCAGCATGCTGGACGCGAAGAACGAGCCTTCTCCACTAGCCGGGCGAAAGGACCCCGCCCTCCACCCGGACAAAGGCCGCGCGGCCTTGCAGCGGCGTGAACAGATCGGCTTCCGTCCCGGTCATGAAGGCCTGAAGGTTCAGGGCGACGATCTCCTCGAACAGGGCCGCGCGGCGGTCGGTGTCGAGGTGGGCAGGGGCTTCGTCCAGCAGCAGAACGGGAGCGGCTCCATCGGTCGCCAGGCGTCCGACCTGGGCCAGGATCAGATTGAGCGCCAGGGCTTTCTGCTCTCCCGACGACCCCTCGGCCGCCGGCCGGTTCTTGGCGCGGTGCAGCGCCGTCAGGTCCGCGCGATGCGGCCCGAACAGGGATCGGCCCGAGCCTGCGTCCCGGCCGCGCGACCGGGCCATACCGTCCCGGATGGAGGTCGCCAGCGTCGCCTCCTCGGCGCCGTCACGGGCAAGGCCTTCCGTCTCTCCGATCAGGGCCAGATCGGCCTGGGGGAAGGGACGGTCCGACCGGGCGTCGATGCCCGCCTGAAGCATCTCCAGCGCCCGCGCGCGCGACAGCGCCGCCCGCGCTCCCGCCTCGCCCAGTCGAACCTCCAGCGCGTCCAGCCACAGGGGGTCGGCCTCCTTGCCCTCGGCCCCGTCGATCAGCAGCCGCAGCCGCTCGCGCAGCGCCTTCTCATAGGCCGCGACCACGGCGGCGTGGCCCGGCTCGGCAGCGAAGACCAGGCGGTCGAAGAACTTCAGCCGCTCGGCCCTTGCGTCGGAGAACAGTCGGTCATGCTCGGGCGCAGCCCACACGGGGCGCAGGTAGTCCAGCAGGCGGCCGGGCTGGGCCGTCTCGCCCTCGATCCGGACCAGTCGCCGCGCCGCGCCGGCCGTCTGCACGCCGGTGCCCAGGCGGACGGTGTCACCCTCGGCGTCTTCCAGCGTCAGGGCGACGGCCCACGCCCGACCCGACGTCTCGCCCGGCTCGCGCCGGCCCATCTCCTGCGCCGTCGCCCCGCGCAGGCCCTTGCCGGGGGTAAAGAGGCTCAGCGCCTCCAGCACATTGGTCTTTCCCGCCCCGTTGGGCCCATGCAGCACCACCGGCCCCGATCCGACGTCGAGCCGGGCGGAGGCGTAGGAGCGGAAGTCGGTCAGGGCGAGCGAGCGGATCAAGGTCGCTGGTGATAGCCCGCTTCGCCGTCGCCGAGAAAGGGCGGGGCCGAGCCTCTCGTCAGGTTCCATAGGGTCCCAAGGGGAAGCGGCTGGACTAGCGTCCTTGTCGACCGCCCCTGGGGCGGGTTCGCACGTGGGGCGCGCGGAATGAACAGGCTACTCCTTGTAGCAGCGACGATGGTGGCGGTCGCAGGTGTGGGCGGCATCGCCACGCTCGGCACGGCCATGGCCTCCCGACAGCCGCAGGGACTGGAGGCCTGCACCAGCGCGACCGCGCGCGCAGGCCTGCGCAACGCCATCCTGACCCGCATCGCGGCCAACGGCGGCGAAACGGATGCCGGGTACGCCCTGTCTCTGGATACGCCCCAGCTGGAGTCCGTGGATTACGGTGCCAACCGCACGATCTGTGGGGGAACGGCGCGCTGGTCTGTGCCCGAGCATCGGCGCGCGGCTCTGGACGGCATCTCGGAGCTGTCCGAACCCGTGCGCTACATGATCGAACCCGGACAGAGCGGGGGCGGAATGGTCGTGGCCCTGGTCGGGGGAGGAGACCGCATCGCCGACTGGCTGGGTGCGCCGCCGCCGCCGCCCGCGCCGCCGCCGCCGGAAATGCTGCGGGCGGACTACGTTCCCCCCGAGGCCAGGACTGACGCCGACGCTGTCGCCGACGCCCTTCCTCCGCCGGAAGAGGTTGCGCCGGGGCTGGGCACCGTGATCGAGCGGCTGATCGCAGGCATGCTGGGGTCGTCCCAACCCGTTGCGCCGGTGGAGCCCGCATCCGGGCAGCCGTCCCGCGCCGCCGGCTCCGAGACCCGCACGACGACGGCACCGGCCAGGCCAGCGGCCGATCGCGCCAGACCGGCTGAGGTCGCGCGGGCGATGCCGGCCGAGCGCGCCGCGCCTGCTCCGTCCACGGCGACCCGTCGCCTCAATACCGAGGTCGCATCCCCGCGACCGGTGAACACGCCGCCTGCGCGGGCCCAGTCGGTCCAGGCCCAAAGACCCGCGCAGGGTTCTGGCGCCAATCCGACCCCGGTGTCGGCGCGTGGTGCCGGCCTTGCTCAACCCCCGATGTCCGGGGGGCCCAGCTTCGACTGCCGCCTGAGCCGCAACGCGGCCGAGCGCGCCATCTGTGGCGACGACCGGCTGGCGCAGATGGATGTCGCGATGTCGCGCCGCTACGCCCAGGCCCAGGCCGGGCTCGACGCGAGGGGCGCCGATGCTCTTCGGGCCGAGCAGCGGGATTGGCTGCGTCGCCGCGATGCCTGCCAGACCCTGCGCTGCCTTGAGGGCATGTACGAGACCCGGGCGGCCCGGCTCAGCCGGATGAACTGAGGCTCAGCCGCGCCCGCGCCACTGGTTGGCGCGTTCGCGCCGCTCGGCCTTCTCCGCCGTCTCGGCGATCCGGGCGGCGCGGGTCTCGGCGCGTTTGGCGTTGCCGATCCACTCCAGGATGCCGCGCCGGGTCGAGGCCGGGAAGGCGGCGAAGGCCTCGGCGGATCCGGGTCTCTGATCGAAGGCGGTTGCCAGATCCGGGGGGACCTCCAGCCTGTCGACGGCATCCAGCGCGCTCCACGATCCGTCGGCCCGGGCCTGTTCGATCTTGGCGAGGCCGGCGGGATGCATCAGCCCGGCCTCAGTCATGGTGTCGATCCGCGCCTTGTTCACCGCCGACCAGTTCGAGCCGGGCTTTCGGGGTGACATCAGGAGCATGGTCCGTTCTTCGTCCAGCTTCCTCGGCAGGCTGTCGACCCAGCCGAAGGCGAGGGCTTCCTCGACAAGATCGTCGTAGGGAAAGCGGGGTCGGGATGCGCCCTTCTTGAACGTGACGACCCAGACGCTGTCGGTCTGTCGGTGGTTGGCGCTCAGCCAGTCGCGCCATTGCTGACGCGCCGTGACTTCGACGCGCTCGAACTGGGCGATGGGTCGGTTAGCCATCGTCGGGTTCCCGTGGTGGCGACCAATCCTCCGGGGACGCCCCCCGGTCCCTTTTCAGATCCTCGAACAGGTCTCGCCATCCGGGATTGTCGCGCTCGATCAGTTCCAACCGCCAGATCCGTTTCCACTCCTTGATCCGACGTTCGCGAATGAACGCTGCGTCGCGCGTTGGATGGGTCTCGAACCAGACGAGCCTGGAGATGCCGTATCGCTTGGTATGGCCGTCGAACGTCCCGTTTCGATGTTGCAGGACCCGAACATACAGGTCGTCGGATGATCCGGTGTAGACCGATCCGTTCTTCCGGCTAGCGACGATGTAGGTGAAGAACACCAATCTCCCTCCCGCTCATCCCGGCGAAAGCCGGGACCCAGTCCTTTGGGCGAAGGCTGGCCGGGCTAAGGGGTTAGCGTCAATCCCGGACTGTCTGCCTCACAACAGCACTGGGTCCCGGCTTTCGCCGGGATGAGCGGAGATTGGGGCTGTCAGACCCGCAGCGGCATCAGCACGTACTGCACGCCCGGGTCGCCCGGATCGAGGACCAGGGTCGGGCTGGCCGGGTCGGCGAACATGAAGGTGGCGTTCTCGCCGGTGATCTGGCCGGCGACGTCCAGCAGGTAGCGGGCGTTGAAGCCGATCTCGAAGGGGGCTTCGGAGTAGCCGATCTCCAGCTCCTCGACGCCCTGGCCGGCCTCCATGTTGCGCACCGTCAGGGTGACGCGGTCCAGCTCGAAGGCCAGCTTCACCGACCGGCTCTTCTCGGCCGAGATGGTGGCGACGCGGTCGACGGCGGAGGCGAACAGACTGTTGTCGATGTCGGCCTGCTTGTCGTTCCCCTTGGGAATGACGCGCATGTAGTCGGGGAAGGCCCCGTCGATGACCTTCGACGTCAGGGACGCCTGGCCGAACTCGAAGCGGATCTTCTGGGGGCTGACCTGGATCTCGACCGGACCGGTGCCGTCATCCAGCAGGCGGCGCACCTGGTCCACGGTCTTGCGCGGCACGATCACGCCGGGGCCGCCCGCGGCGCCTTCCGGAGCCGGGGTCTCGGCCAGCGCCAGACGGTGACCGTCGGTGGCGACGGCGCGGAGCAGGGGAATGCCGGCCTCGGCCACGGTGTGGAGATACAGGCCGTTCAGATAGTAGCGCGTCTCTTCGGTGGAGACGGCGAAGCGGGTCTTGTCGATCAGGCGCGCCAGATCGTCCTTCATCAGGGTGAAGCGAACGCCGGAGGAATCCGTCGACATCACCGGGAAGTCACCGGCCGGCAGGACCGGCAGGTTGAACTTGGAGCGGCCCGCCTGGACCGTCAGGCGCGGATCGTCGCCGTTGTAGGTCAGGGCGACCTCGGCTCCGTCGGGGAGCTTGCGGACGATCTCGTACAGGGTGTGGGCCGGGGCCGTGATCTGGCCCTCGACCTGAACGGTCGCCTCGGCCTCATCGACCATCTCCATGTCGAGGTCGGTTGCGGCGAAGCTGAGCTTGTCGCGTCCGGCCGACAGCAGGACGTTGGACAGGATGGGGATGGTGTTCCTGCGCTCGACCACGCTCTGCACATGGCCGAGGGCCTTGAGGAGGGCGGAGCGTTCGATGGTCAGCTGCATGGGTCTTCTTGGGCGTCCGGCTGCGACTCAAACGGGGTCGCGGATAAGGCCTTCGGACACTAGCGGATTGGGGCGAGGGAGCAACGGGGGTGTGTCTCCTCCCCGTTCGCCACTTGGCGAATGGGGAGGGGGACCGCGAAGCGGTGGAGGGGCTCTTGGCCCGCGGGCATCCTCGCCGAGGGAAGAACCCCTCCGTCTGCTCGCGAAGGGCTCGCATCCACCTCCCCATCGCTGCGCGACGGGGAGGAGACGCCGCTACCCCCGCAGCTTGCGCGTCAGGGCCTCGACGTCGCGGGCGATCTGGTCGTCGGTGGCCAGCAGTTCCTCGATCTTGCGCACGCCGTGGAGCACCGTGGTGTGGTCGCGCCCGCCGAAGCGGCGGCCGATGTCGGGGTAGGACCGGGTCGTGTGCTGTTTGCACAGATACATGGCGATCTGGCGCGGGCGGGCGACGGCACGGGTGCGGCGCTCGCTCAGCAGGTCGGCCTGCTTCATCGAGAAGTGCTCGGCCACCGTCTTCTGGATCTCGTCGACGGTGATGCGGCGCTCGGGTCCGCCGCGCAGGGCGGAGCCGAGCAGGGCCACGGCCTCGTCGGCGGCCAGCGTCGACAGGCGCGGTCCGGCGGCGGCGGCCAGCGTGTTGATCGCGCCTTCCAGTTCGCGCACCGAGCCGGGGGTGCGGTCGACCAGCTGTTCCAGGACGTCGCGGGGCGCTTCGCCTGCGACCAGGCCCATGCGGGCGAAGGCGGCGATGCGGTTCTGGGCCACGGCGATCTTGAGCGCGCGGTCGGCAGGTTCGACCGGGCAGGTCAGACCGGCGGAGAGGTGGCTGCGCAGGCGCGGTTCGACCTCGGTCAGGGCCATCGGCGGGCGGTCGGCCGACAGGACGATGCGCTTTCCGTCCTCGATCAGAGCCGTCAGCGTCGAGAGCAGTTCTTCCTGGGTCGAGGCCTTGCCGCCGACGAACTGGACGTCGTCCAGCAGCAGCATGTCGGCGGTGCGCAGGCTCTCCTTGAAGGCGGCGGTCGACCGGTCCTGCATGGCCTTGACGAAGGTCGACAGGAAGCGCTCGGCGGTCAGGTAGACGACCTTGGCGTCCGGCCGCAGGCGCTGGGCCTCCCAGGCGATGGCGTTGAGCAGGTGGGTCTTGCCGTAGCCGTAGGGGCCGCAGAAGAAGATCGGATTGAAGTGGCCGTCGGCCCAGCTGGCCGTCTGGCGGGCGATAGCGAGCGCGAAGGCATTGCCCTGACCTTCCACGAAGCTGTCGAAGGTCAGGCGTTCCTGCAGGCCGGCGGCGCGCACGGCGCGGGCACCGTCAGTGACGGGGCCGATGGTCGGCGCCACCGGTGTCTCAAGCCCGGCCGACGAAAGCGCCTGGACCGACATGGCCGAGGACGGGGTCACGGCCGGCACCTCGGCGCGGCAGCGAACCTCGAGCCGACGCGACAGGCCATCAAGGCCCAGCCAAAGCTCATTGAGACGACGCAGGGCGTTCTTGCGGACCCAGTCGCGGGCATAGCCGGTGGGGGTGACGAGGATCAGCTGGCCTGAACCGTCGGCGCGCACGGCCGAAGGGGCGATGTAGGAGCTGAACGGACCTTCCCCGATCTCGGCGCGAAGACGCGTCGCCGCCTCCGTCCAGATGCGATCCGGATCGGTCATTCCCGCTGCCGCCAGTCCCGTCGACGCCACTCCCAGTCCCCCCATCTTGTTTTCACCCGCCATGAAAAAGTCCCTGCCGCCCGAAACCGTTCGGTTCCGAGCCCCACGCCGGGCAATCTGTTCAGGGACGGCTTCTCCTGTCCCTCGAAGCGATAGCTTCAAGAGTGGGGCCGACCTCGCGGACAGACTTCTCCCGCCGGCGCAAGGCACTGCCTTGCTCCGTCTTCATCCGTGTTGGGATGGAAGTGCGTTAGGAGGGAAAACTTACGCCGGGAGCGGCGGGGGTCAACGCTGATTCGTTGACGAATGGGCAACTAAATTCGTTGACAGGGCCAAGTGCTAATCCTGCTTGGGAAAATGCCGATTTCGCGCGTCCGGCGAGCGCGAATTCCCTCATGATCACTTATCCGCACACGGCGAAACGGCAAGTAAGCTTGAGCCTACTCGCCGTTGAAATCGTTAGATTTTCTCGTGACAGACCGATGACGGCCGGTCGGAAGCCCGTCTCAGGCGGCCGACATTTTCTTCAGCTGGGCGGCCAGGCGCGACACCTTGCGCGAGCCCGTATTCTTGTGAACGACGCCCTTGGTGACGGCGCGCATCAGCTCGGACTGGGCGGTGACGAAGGCGCCCTTGGCGGCCTCGGCATCGCCACCGGCGACGGCTTCCTGGAACTTCTTCAGGAAGGTGCGCACGCGGGTGCGGCGCGACTTGTTCACTTCGGTCCGCGCGGCGATCTTGCGGATCGCTTTCTTGGCGCCGGGGTTGTTGGCCATTCGTCAGAACCTATCAACGGAAACGCCGCGGACACCCCGTCCACGGCGCGGAAATCTTCAAGAGGGCGGGCGTATAGCGGATGGGGCGCGGTCGGGCAAGGGAGGGATTAGGGATTAGGGATTAGAGAGAATGCCGCATCGGGATCATCCGCTGCGCCTCGCTCCGAAAACCGAAAATCCCCAATCCCTATTCCCTAGTCCCTATCGCCCCCGAAACTCCGGTTTCCGCTTCTCCACGAACGCCGCCATGCCTTCCTTCTGGTCCTCGAAGGCGAACAGGCTGTGGAACAGGCGGCGTTCGAACTGGACGCCCTGGGTCAGGGTCGTCTCGAGGGCGGCGTTGACCATCTCCTTGTTGGCCATGACCGCCAGAGGGCTCTGGGCGGCGATGCGGGCGGCGATCTTGCGGGTCTCGTCCAGCAGCTGGTCGTGAGGGAAGACGCGCGACGCCAGGCCGGCGCGTTCCGCCTCGGCGGCGTCCATCATCCGGGCGGTCAGGACCATGTCCATGGCCTTGGACTTGCCGACCAGACGGGTCAGGCGCTGGGAGCCGCCGATGCCCGGCGCGACGCCCAGGTTGATCTCGGGCTGGCCGAACTTGGCCTTCTCACTGGCCACGATGAAATCGCACAGCATGGCCAGCTCGCAGCCACCGCCGAGCGCGAAGCCGTTGACCGCGGCGATGATGGGTTTGCGGAACCGGACGATCCGGTCGTGGCCGTGGGCGAAGAAGTTGCCCGCATACATCTGGGCATAGGTCTGGTCCGCCATCTCCTTGATGTCGGCGCCGGCGGCGAAGGCCTTGTCGCCCGAGCCGGTCAGGATCAGGCAGCGGACCGTGTCGTCATGCTCCACCGCGTCGAGGAAGGCCGCCAGGTCGGCGAACAGGGCCGAGTTCAGCGCATTCAGCGCCTCGGGCCGGTTCAGGGTGACCACCGCATAGCCGTCGGCGTGCCGCTCGATCAGCAGATTGGAGTAGGTGTCGGACATGGGCGTCTCCGTGGGCAACCGGGTCTCTCTAACATCCGCTCATCCCGGCGAAAGCCGGGACCCAGTGCTTTTGTGAGGCGGGACCGGGATTCACGCACTGCTGCTGTTCTGCCATCCATCGCCCAGAGACCTGGGTCCTGGCGCTCGCCGGGATGAGCGGAAGAAGGCAAGGCGCGCGGGCCGGGGGTAAGGCGAGCGAGAGGATCACGGCGGAGGAGGGCTTGCGCGGCCCAGCCGGGCCAGGCGGCGGCGTTCGGCGCGGTTCAGCGGGGCCGATGTCGAAACACTCTGCACTTCGTCCACATCGTCCACTCTTGAGACGGCGCGCCGGGGCCGGGCGGCGTGAAACAGGGCCGGGTCGAGCGCCAGGCGTTCGGCCACCTCGGTGATGGCGTCGATGCGGGCGTCCTTGGCGTCCTCTCCGGCACGTCGCAGTCGGGCCTCCTCGCGGACGTCTTCGCGGGCGGCCTCGCGCTCGCGGGTGCGTTCGGGGACGGTGAGCTCGGCGTGCAGCTTTTGCCAGCGCAGCGCCTCGGCGATGCGGCCCTGGCCGATCGCGCGCGACAGCCCCTGCCAGGCCAGATCGGCGAGATCGACCCGGTCGAGCCGAACATCGGGTTCGGGCAAGGGGTGCTCGGGCACCGGATCGGGCTGGTCGGCACGCCGCCAGCCCTCCTCGCGGGCGCGCTTCCAGAAGGCCGAGAGGCCGAGATCGAAGCGGGCGCAGACGACCTCGGCAGGCGCGCCGTCCAGAAAGGCGTCACGTGCGGCGGCCCAGGTCTCAGGGGATCGGATGCGATAAGTCTGGCGAACGTCGGTCATGACGGAGAGCCTGACACGCGGCTACGTCAAAATCGGACGTAGGGGGTTTATCGTCCCGGGGTTGGGCGGCGTGACTGCCGCCGGATTGGCGGGCCCATGGGCACGGTCCCGCATCCTGTCTCGCGTGCTGCGCGGCGGGTCGAGGCTGGATCTAGTCTGAGGCTCTTCCTCGTTATGCGGAAGAAAGAACGTTGGGCACGTCCGTTGGCAGTTGCCCGGTCGGATGAACCGCCCTGACCTTCACCTGCAGACGCCTCAATTCGTCTCGAGTCTCAGGACGACGTGCATAAGCGAGGACATCATGCTTGCAGTCCCAAATTGGACCCTCGAAAGCAGCAAGGTATCCAAGCCAGATTGTCGCCCGAGGATCCCGCGCGTCGAACATCAGATCGACCAGGCAGATCAGTTGGCCCATCACGATTTGGTTCTGCATTTGCTTGTTCGGTTTGTTCGCATCAGGGACGGCATAGTGGTAGGCTGTGTGGTCGACTCCCGTTTGCGCAAGCTTCCAGTAGGCTTCGAGATATCGACCCATCTGCTCCTGCAAGAGCGACCTTAGCGTGCCCAGCCTCGCTTCGCGGATCGCGACGAGCGACGCCGCGAAAGCCAAGCCGGCGAAGATTGCGGCCCAGGCGCTCCAGTCAGTCCGACTGAAAACATCGCCAATAAGGGACTGGGAGGTAGACATGGCCCAACCCTATCATGAGCGGACGACCGGAGCGCCCACCCTCACCATCCAAAAGAGCCACGCACTGCGTGGATTTCGCTTGCATCCCACGCATTGCGTGGTACGGTCATTTCATCACCGGAGAGACTTCGAACCGGGACAAACTAGAGGAGACCGGAGGATGGTCATCCACTTTCAAGTCTCTCCTGAAATCGCTCTACATTTGGTGGCGCTAGTCCTTGCTGGGATCGCCTCCTTACAGAAGCGGAAGTAAGGAGCCGAGGAGGTCGGGCGAGAGCCCGGAACCTAGCTAAGCCAGTAAGGTAACGCACCCATGCCAACATCGGGACCCGACGCCATCGAGATTCGCGCATTCCGCCAAGCATTGGGCCTTTCCCAGGCGGCTTTCGCCGCAAGGCTGGGCGCGACGGCGCGCACGATCGAAGACTGGGAAGCCGGGCGCCGCGCCGCCCCGGCGCTATTGCACCGGGCGTTTTTCGCACTGCGTCAGATCGAAAACCTGCGGCGTCAGCTCGATCTTATGGCGTCCGGACATCTCAAGGTTAGGTCGAACGGTGAAGACGTCACAGACGACGCCATCAAGACCTCAAAGTCAGCCCTCGCCGAGTTCGAGGCGCTCCTAGCGAGCGAAACTCTAGACGTACCCCCGTCCTCCCACCATAACCAGCTTTGACCGAGGCCTGACTCCACAACGCCCCTGCGCCGTGCCAGCTTCGTGAGCATGTGCAATCTCTACCGCATGCGTTCGGGACCCGGCGACGTCCTCGCCCTGACGCGGGCGATGTTCAGCCAGCCGGGCAATCTGGAGCCGCGCGACCTTTAGCCGGACCTTCGCATCCGTTGCAAAACCGGGGCCAATGTCTACTCTGGCGTGTGCAAGGGGGCGCAGTTCATGCAGAGCAGTCTCGGCTTCTCAGGGCGATCAGGCAGAGCTTCTTACGGCCTGCTCACGCTCGCTTTCGCGGCCATCGTTGTCGGTCTGGCGGCTGGACACGGCGGATTGCCCTTCACCTCGTTGGCGTCAGAGCCGTGGAGGGTTCTCGCTCGGTCCCTGGACGACCTTGTCCGGATTCCCGTGGTTTTCCTGGATATGCTGGTGTCGCTCGTGATCGGAGGCGCGATGCTGTGGGTTTGGGCTGCGATGACCGTGCGCCGGCTGCGAGACATCGGCCAATCGCCGTGGTGGGCAGTTCTGGTGCTGCTGTCAGGCATTGTCGTGCCGTCAATGATCGCCTTGTCTCTCGTCCCCTCGACGAACCGCGAGGAAGCGAGACAAGCTCGCGTCGGTTTGGGCAATCGCGCGGCGGCTGGTGCGGAGTAGCTTCCGCCTTCTCCCTATAGCTGCTGTTCGTAGGGTCCGTTGTGGTGGTGGACCCCGGTGAAACGGACTGGGGTCTGGTGCCCGGCGGCCCCGGCGACTTCTAGAAGAGGGACGCGACGGTGAAGGTCATGGGGTCATGCGTTGTTGCGACTTTCGCCGTCGCACTTTCCGCGTGCGACGGTCAGACGGAAGCTACCCGTACAGGCTATGCCCTGTGCGGGAACAATGCAGGGGTCTACAGAAGCAGCAGTGGCGTTTTGCGCATCTGCGCCCCCATTACGGCTCAGGTTGTAGAACAGGTCAGCGCCAGCCTGACTCCCGAAGACCGGGAAGTCATTCTGACATCCGACGGCGGAATGCAGACTGCGGCAATCGCGCTGGGTCAGCTTCTGGCAGAACGTGATGTCGCTGTTCGGGTTCGGCAGTTTTGTCTGTCCGCCTGTTCCACCTACGTGATGGCAATGGCGGATCGTGTAATTGTCGATCCCTATACGGTCGTGGCCTTTCACCACACGGCTGCTTTCGCGCTGGACGTCACTGCCGAACGACTGAACTTGCCCGCGACGAGCAACTTGAGGCAGTCCTCCGAACGAGAGCGGCAGGCCTATCGAAACGCGGGGCGCGAGGACACCATGCTCGACAGGATCGCGATGGCGGTCGAGCCGACCTGTGTGGGGCGCAGAACCGTCAACGGCCGTGACGAAGCCTTCATCGAATACACTTGGCAGTGGTACATGCCTGATCGCGCCGCAGCCGAAATCATCTATGGTGATCGCCTGTCTGGAAGCTGGCTGGACGACGAAGAGATGGCCGTCTCGATCTTTCGGCTCAGCCTTGATCGCCCGAATGCGAGGATCCGCTTCGGTGAACTGCCTGAAGGTCCTATCGATCCTGCAGCAGTGGCTCGCGCCCTCCCGGCCTGCGCGGCAGGGGGCTAAGGGGTATACCGACCAACCATCTGCAGGCGGCCGCCTGTAGTTCCGTTTGCGGGCTTCACAGGTCCGCGCGCGCCTGACACGCTGGAGGGATGTGCAACCTCTACCGCATGCGTTCGGGACCCGGCGACATCCTCGCCCTGACGCGGGCGATGGCGAACCAGACGGGCAATCTGGAGCCGCGCGACCTCTATCCGGACTATGCCGCCCCGATCGTCCGGCACGATGACGAGGGTCGCCGGGTTCTGACGCTGGCGCGGTGGGGCATGCCGTCGTCGAGGAAGGCCGTTCTGGATGCGGCGACCAAGCGGGCGGACAAGCTGCGGGCCAAGGGCAAGGCCGTCGACTTCGACGCCCTGTTGAAGATGGAGCCCGATGCGGGGACGACGAACGTGCGCAACACCAGCTCGGCGCACTGGAAACCGTGGTTGACGCCCGAACATCGCTGCCTGGTCCCGTTCACGGCCTTCAGCGAGCCGGGCCGCGATGCCGAGGGCCGCTACCGGCCGGTCTGGTTCACCCTGCCGGGCGAGGACCCCCTGGCCGTCTTCGCCGGCATTCACCTGCGCGGCTGGACGGGGGTGCGCAAGATCAGGACGGGGCTCGAGACCGCCGACCTGTTCGCCTTCCTGACGACCGAGCCGTCCGAACCGGTGAAGTCGGTCCACCCCAAGGCCATGCCCGTGATCCTGACCACCGAGGAGGAACGCGACGTCTGGATGCGCGCGCCCTGGGACGAGGCGAAGGCGCTGCAGCGGGCGGTGCCGGATGGGGTGTTGGCCGTGGTCGAGACGCGGTCGGAGGCCTGATGCATCCCTGGAAGGTTGCCTCTGGTCGCCGATGATCAGTGTCGTGGCCGGTGCCCCGACCCTTCGTTCATGCTCTGGTGAGCGACCTAGACGAAGACCGCAGAGCTCAGGTCGGCGTCGGTGCGTCCCATGATCAGGAAGGCTCCATCAGCGTCCCCCGCGCCCGTGCCCGTTCCATCCGTGTCGAGGAAGACCCAGGCATTGCTGCCGACAGTCACCACGTAGACGTTGGTCGTGTTGGCCGCGAAGTGGGCATTGGCCTGAGCGAGCGCGGCGGCGAAGTCGGCGGCAACCACAGCGCTCTCGCCGTAGACGAGGGTTGTGGCGTCGAGCACGTCGATCAGCTCGCCGGCGGTCAGATCGAGGATCTGGTCCATCGTGCCGGCCGTCAGACCGATGTCGGCCGCTGCGATCACGAAGCGATCAACACCGGCTCCCCCTGTCATGACGTCGTTTCCGGCACCACCGTTGATCGTGTCGGCGCCGTCGCCACCGTTCAGCGTGTCGCTCTCGTTGCCGCCCCACAGGGTGTCGTCGCCGGAACCGCCGTCGACGATGTCGCTGCCGAGGTCCCCGAAAAGCAGGTCGTTTCCATCTTCTCCGAAGACGGAGTCGTTCGCCTGCCCGCCGCGCAGAGTGTCGTCACCAATGCCCCCGAAAACCTCGTCATTGCCCATGTTGCCCTGGACGAAATCGTTGCCGGCGTCTCCGGAGACGCGATCGTTATCCTGACCTCCGTAGACCCAGTCGTCGCCGTCACCGCCTACGACGGTGTCTGCTCCCTGATTTCCCTGGATCAGCCCGTCGTCGCCGGCTTCACCGAAGATCAGGTCACTGCCCGTCCCACCAAAGATCGTATCACCGCCACCGCCACCGTAGAGCGTATCGTTGTCGGCATTGCCTTCGAGGGTGTCTGCTCCTGCATTGCCGCGCAGAACGTCATTGCCAGCCCCACCGCGCAGGATGTCATTGTGGTCACCCCCAGCCAGCGTATCGTTGCCCGACCCCAGTGTCAGATTAAGCCGCTCAATATTGAGAACGGTAATGGTCTGCGGCTGATTGGCGGGAAGCGTGCTGGGAGCCGTGAAGCTGGTCGTGTTCAGTGTGATGACGGTGTCTGCCGTTCGTGCTGAATAGTTCGCCTGGAAGGTGTCGATACCCGCGCCGCCATTGATCGTCGTCATCCAGGTCTGGTCGTAGATCGCATCCCGGATCGTCGGCAGTCCGATGTCTTCAAGGACAGCAATATCGATGCCTTGAATCGAGTAACGGGCACCGTTTATCCACGACACGCCGTTCATCAGAAAGCCCGTTACCAAGTCAGAACCGGGACCCGTCCTGTTACCGTAGTGGTTGGTGTTGCCTGTCGTAAGAACAAGCGGGCCACCGAGTGTCGCCTGGACATTCGGCCCGGAGAATGTCCCGGCAGAATAGTCGGATCTATAGTCATACACGGATCGGAAGATGCCCGTCGCGGCGCCTCCAAAGCCGTTGTAGCCCAATGCGTGGCCCATTTCGTGGAGAAATATGCTGAACGCGTCGGCCCGGTTCGTCGGGATGTCATTCGCCGTGTTCAGCGTCGTGTCGAAGAATAGAACGTCCCGAAGGTAGTCAATATCAACCTGAATCCGGAAGTCATTGGTGGTTCCATTGGCATTCGATCCGATCTGAAGATCGAAGTTGAACGCACCCTGTCCAATGCTGAGGCCATCCGATGTTGTGAACACGTTCACGGAAGACGCCTCACCGCCTTGTGCTCTACCAGATATGGTCTGGTCTATGACTTCCAATCTGATATTGGGCGCGAGTTCTGTTCCCAAAACGGCTGCCCAGGTGTTCCAGGCCGCCGACAGGATGCTCGTCAGCAGCGTCATTTCTGCCGTGGTGGCGTTTGCGCTGTTGAGGATGTCGAAGGAAATCGGGGCGACGTTTAGCTGCGGGCCCTGTCCGACCAATGAGGCCAACGCGGGACTGAGGCCGGGATGGCTGCCAAAACCCTCTGGGCTGGCGCCTGACAAGCTTGCCCACCCAAAGCCACTGACACCGGACGCAGAGCCGCGCCCACAAATGATGCACATCCCGAACCCCCCGAACCGTGTTCGTTGAGCCTACAGGTTTTCTTCCCGCATTAACCTGACGATTTGGTCACAACGCGGTGAAGCTGAGCCGTTTCGTGCGACCTGTCGCGAGCCCACCGATGGCCGCTCGACAGTATGCTTTTTGCGCGCCCACTTACTCCCCTCACCGCCTCTGGCACGCCGGGCAGTAGAAGGTCGAACGCCCGCCCTGGCCGTCTTCGCCGGCATTCACCTGCGCGGCTGGACGGGGGTGCGCAAGATCAGGACGGGGCTCGAGACCGCCGACCTGTTCGCCTTCCTGACGACCGAGCCGTCGGAGCCGGTGAAGTCGGTCCACCCCAAGGCCATGCCCGTCGTCCTGACCACCGAGGAGGAACGCGACGTCTGGATGCGCGCGCCCTGGGACGAGGCGAAGGCGCTGCAGCGGGCGGTGCCGGATGGGGTGTTGGGGGAGGCAAGCTAGGGCCCTTCTGTGCTCGGAAACCCGCGCACAGACCTCTGTCGGAGGGCGGATGCGCGCTTCCGTCTTCAGCGCAACGTGGGCGCGGAGGGGCGGGCCGAGGGCTGCGAAAGGCCTCAGAAGTGCTCGCTCGGACTGCAACGTCCCAACCGCAGGGCGCCCGGCCGAGTCACGCCACGTCGAGCGCGCGGCACACGGCTTCGGGGTCCTTTTCGATCACCGTCAGCAAGGCACGCGCGGCGGGATCAGGACGGCGACGGTCCTGCTCCCAGCCTTCGACTGTACGGGCGGGGATGCCGAAACGCCGTTCGAACTCGCGCGGGCTGGCGGCCACCGACTTGCGGATGGCCTTGATGCGCTCGGCCGACATCGGCTCGACCCGACGAACTGGCAGGGCGATCTCGCCGCGCCGGTGGGCCAGGGCTTCGCGCAGGCCCGCCTCAATCTCCAGTCCCAGATCGGTTCGCTTGGTCATGGCATCAGTTCCTTGATTAGGGTCTTGAGAAGCCTGAGTTCGCTTGGGTCGAGATCGCTCTGGTCCACCTTGGCGTAGGCCGTGAGCAGGTAGGTCGTGTCCTCTGCGATCAGGACGTAGAAAACGCTGCGCCCTCCACCGCTTTTCCCGCCCTGACCGAAGGAAAAGCGTAGCTTGCGCAAGCCGCCCGAGCCCTTGATGACATCTCCGGCCCGGGGATTTTCTGCGATCGCCATTTCGACCGCCTCGAAATCGGCGTCGGTCGCACCGAGTTTCCGCAGCCGTTTCAGCGCCTTCTCGTAGGTGCGGGTTCGGACGAAATCCACGGACATACAATACGCCGTTGGCGTATCGCAGTCAACGGTGCCTCACCGCCTCTGGCACGCCGGGCAGTAGAAGGTCGAACGCCCACCCTGGACGATGCGGCGGATGACGGGGTGGGCGGGGTCGCGGCGGCAATCCTGGGCTTCGCGGCCATAGACGTCGAAGGCGTGCTGGAAATAGCCCTGGCCCCCGTCGGCATTGGCGAAGTCGCGCAGGGTCGAGCCTCCGGCCGCGATGGCCTCGGTCAGGACGTCCCGGATGGCGACGGTCAGGGCCTCCAGCCGGGGGCGGGACACGCGACCGGCGGGCAGGGTGGGTGAAATCCCGGCGCGCCACAGGGCCTCGCAGACATAGATGTTGCCCAGGCCCGCGACGTTCCTCTGGTCCAGCAGGGAGACCTTGATGTTCTGGGCCTTTCCCCGCAACGCCTCGGCCAGGTGGGCGGCGGAGAAGGCGTTGCCCAGAGGCTCGGGCCCGATGGCGGCGAACCAGGGGTGGGCCTCCACGGCGTCCGAGGCGATCAGGCCCATGAAGCCGAACCGGCGGGCGTCGGCGAAGCCGATGCGGGTCAAGCGGCCGTCTGTGACGGCGGACAGGCTCATGTGCTCGTGCTTGCCGACGCTGGGGGCGGCGGTCTCGAACTCGCCCAGCTCATCGCCATCCAGGGTGAAGCGTCCGGTCATTCCCAGATGGGTGACCCAGGTCTCTCCGGTCGAGAGGGGGACCAGCAGATATTTGGCGCGGCGCTGGACGGCCAGCACGGTCGCGCCCTCCAGCCGGTCAGGGAAGCGGTCGGGGAAGGGAAAGCGCAGATCGGGCCGGTTCTGGCGCACGCGGGTCAGGCGCGCGCCCGCAAGCACCGGCTCCAGGCCGCGCCGGACCGTCTCGACCTCGGGAAGTTCGGGCATGGGGGCCTCGGGGCAGACTCGATTTGTCGACGATCCGATGATAGCGGCGGCCGTCGTTGCCAACGGCTCAGGCCATGCATCCGAGGGTCCCGTCAATCCGTAACAGAGGACGGCGAGGCGGAAGCAGCGCCTGACACGAATGCGGAATTTCTTGTGAGAACTCGAGGCGCGGTGCGTTTTCCGGTGCACGACAGGGGTCGGTGCCATGCGCTGGCCTGAACGTCTCGATCCGCGCCGCAGCTGGACGGGCTTCCTGCTGACCGCAGGCCTGGGACTGGTCGCGCTTTTCGTCTTGCTGGATCCCGCCCCGTCGCGGGGTCTGGGCCCGGCCGGGAAGACCGCGTTCTGGGTCCTGCACATTCTCGGGCCCCTCGCGCTGGCGCAGGCCTGTCAGCTGTTCCTGTCGCGCCATTCCCGGGTGTTCGGGAACGTCTGGGTCTCGGTCGCGGCGGCGGGCCTGGCGGCCTCGGCGCTGTTCGCACCGGTGGCGCTGGGGCTCGACCTTCTGTTCGGGGTGCCGGATGACCCGGTCGAGGGCACCGGTTGGCTCCTCGCCAAGGTGCTCGACGAATGGGGCGCGCTTGCCCCACCGGTGACGCTGGTCTGGCTCGGGCTGAATGCCGTCCGCGTCCTGAGGCTGCATGACGACGCTCCCTCACCGCCGGTGGCCGGGGCCCCGGCAGGCCCGATCCCTCCGGAGTTCATGAGACGTGTGCCCGCCGGGCGACGCGGCGAGCTGATCGCGCTCAGTGCGGAGCTGCATTATCTGCGGGTCTATACGACGGTCGGCGACGCCCTCATTCTCAAGGGGTTCGGGGACGCGCTGGCGGAGCTCGGTCCGGACACCGGTCTGCAGGTTCACCGGTCCCACTGGATCGATCCGGCCTTCGCCGCCGGCGTGTCGCGCGAGGGCGGCCGGATGCAGGTCAGGCTCCTGAACGGGCTGGTTGTGCCCGTGGCGCGAAGCCGCCGCGCGGAAGTGGCTGCCGTCATCGAAGGGAAGGCCTCGCGGGTCCGGGCCTGACCGTCCGTGCGATCGCCGGACCGCTTGGTGCCGTGATCCCGGCCGACCGTGTCCACCGCCTGCGGTTCGTGCAGGGACCGGCTCCGTTGGTGCATTCGCCCTGGCCCGCTGCCTCGGCACCTCCCATCCGTCTCGGCCGTACAGCGGCCGTCTCACCTCCGGGACGGCGCATCTGATGAGGCATGAGACATGAATTCACGACATCTGAGCATCGCGGCCGCGGTGGTGATCGCCGGGCTGGCCGGCACGGACGCGCGCGCGCAGGACCTTGGGGGCGTTTACATCGAAGCCTTCGGCGGTGCCTCGATGCTGAGAGACACCACCGTCAAGGGTGCCGTCGCCGGCAAGGCGACCTTCGGGACTGGTCCGGTCGTCGGCGGCGCGCTTGGCTATGACGGCGCAGATCTGTGGTTCCGTCCGGAGATCGAGTTCGCCTATCGCTCGGGCGATGCCGGTGCCTTCGCCGGCGGGGCCCGTGGCGACTTCGCCTCCACGACGGTGATGCTCAATGCCCACTACGACTTCGACAGACTGGGAGCCTTCACACCGTACGTCGGCCTCGGCGTGGGCTATGTGACCGAGATCGATTTCGACATCACCGGCGGGATCGCGCCGGGACAGTACAACGATACCGGAGGGGTCGCCTATCAGGCGATGGCCGGCGCCAGCTACGCCGCGACCGACCGGATCGGGTTGAGCGCCGAACTTCGCTACTTCGACGCCGGCAGCCGGACCCTTGCGAGCTCCACGCGCAGCATCACAGCCGATTACCAGACGTTCGAACTTGTCCTAGGGGCCCGCTACCGCTTCTGAACCCGATCTGTCTCCGTGGGCCGCGGCCCTGTCTCGCGGTTGCGGCTGACCAGGGTCGCCGGCACCCGCGCCTTTCATGCACGGATCGCAGGCCCTGACGGGCGATGGCGCGCCGTTCATGCAGCCACGGCGCCAATTCGTGCATTCGGGTTGGCGGCGCTGCTGAGCGCCTCTAAACAGTTCGTCCCTCACCGAAAGGTCCAGCCAGCGGGACGACCAGACCGATGATCCGCGAAAGACGCTACCGACGCCGGAGCGCGCCGAACGACAGACAGCGGCGGTTCGTCCGATCAAGGACGAACCGCAATCGAACCTGCGCAAAACCTACGTCAAAACCCGATGTTCCCTTAACACGCCCGCCGCATGGCTCAGGCATCAGCGGGTCGGTGCCGCGCGATTTGGGGGGATCGATGACGCATGTGCAGACTCTCGACGGGATACGCACAGGCGACAGGTGGGGCCGCCTCGCGCGGGGCCTTCGCAGGGCGTTTCTGAAGATCAGACTGTCGCTGGCGGCCGGCGTTGACGGCTCCTCGCCGATCGCTGCCGCAGCGGCCGTGACCGCTGTCCTGTCGGCGTACTTCGTCCTGTTGCCTGGCGTCGATCTGGCGATGAGCGCCCTGTTCCACGATCCCGCGCTCGGCTTCGTGGCCACGATGGACCCGCTGCTGATTGCCCTTCGCAAGTCCTCGACCTGGGTCATGGGGCTGATGCTGCTGGGACTCGTCGTGGTGGCGATCCGGGGCTGGTGGACCGGCTGGCGTGAGGCGCGGAAGGCGCTGTTCCTGATCTCGGGCCTGGCGCTGGCGTCGGGTCTGGTGGTCAACGGTCTGTTCAAGTCGCTGTGGGGCCGGGCGAGGCCGATCCAGATCGAGGCGTTCGGCGGCGAGGCCCAGTTCACCTCCGCGTGGACGATGACGGACCAGTGCGCCTCGAACTGTTCCTTCGTGTCCGGAGAGGCGTCTTCCGCCGCCTGGATCGCGGCGGTCGCCGTGTTGATGACCCCGCAGGCCTGGCGCCCTGTCCTGATCCCCGCCGCCTTCGCCTACGCCGCCGCCCTGTCGTTCAACCGCCTTCTGTTCGGCGGTCATTTTCTTTCGGACATCGTCCTGTCATGGGCCATCACCGCGCTGGTTCTCTGCCTGCTGCATCGCCTCATGCTCCATTGCCCCGTCGCAGCGCGACGGGCGCGCCGCCGCCGCCGGGTGCGGTCGGGCCCGATACCCGCGATGGCCTGATCCCTGCCGGACTGGTTGGGGCGGTCGCCGTCCTGACCCTGATCCGGCTGATCGGGCTTCAGCTGTCGGTCACCGACCTCTACGCCGACGAGGCCCAGTACTGGGTGTGGGCCCAGAGCCTGGCCGGGGGCTACTTCTCCAAGCCGCCGCTGGTCGCCTGGCTGATCGCGGCGGTCCAGCCGATCTGCGGCAGCGGACCGGCCTGCGTGCGGACGCCGTCGGTCCTGATCTGGGCGGCCATTCCCGTGATCGTCGCGGCCATAGGAACGATGCTGGGCGGGCGCAGGGTCGGACTGTGGGCCGGGCTGTGCGCCCTGCTCGCGCCCGGAGCCGCGTTCTCGGCCCGGATCCTGTCGACGGACCCGCCGCTGCTTTTGTTCTGGTCGCTGGCGCTGCTGGCTTTTCTGAAGCTCAGGGCAGGGGCCTCGGACCGCTGGGTGGTCGTGCTTGCGGCCGGGATCGGGGCCGGCCTGCTGTCCAAGTACGCCATGGCCTATTTCATGGGCGGCCTCGTCATCGCCGCCCTGATCGACAGGCCGTCCCGACAGACACTGCAGCGTCCCGCCGTCTGGCTGGCGATCGCAGGCGGGCTCGCCTTGCTCCTTCCGAACCTGCTGTGGAACCTCGACCACGATCTCGTCACCCTGCGCCACACGGGCGAGAACCTCGCGGATGGGGCAGAGGCCTTCGCCCTGGATCAGGCCCTCTCGCAGGGGCTGGAGTTTGTCGCGGCCCAGTTCGGCCTGGCGGGACCCGTCGTCTTCGGCGCCCTGATCGCGGCGGCCTTCAAGGCCCGCAGACTGACGGCGGATCAGCGCGTGCTGCTGGCGTTCAGCGCGCCCGTGTTCATCGCCGTGACGGTCGTGGCCGTCGTGAACGGAGCGAACGGGAACTGGGCTGCGCCGGGCCTCATCGCGGCTTTCGTGCTGGCTCCGCTGATGCTCGCGGGTCGCGCCGGCCGCCGCTGGCTGGCGGGTGGACTGGCCTTCGGTGCGATTGTTCAGGGCGGTCTGCTGATCCTTGATGCGCGCCCCGACCGGTTGTCCCTGCCGGGCCAGCCCTATGGGTCCGTGATGGGCTGGAGCGCTCTGTCGGATGCCGTGGCGCGGCAAGCCGGGGCGACCGGCATCTCCACGATCGTGGCCGAGCGCCGGGGCGACGTCGCCCAGTTGACCTATGGTCTCAGAGGACAGGGGCTGGAGGTCCGGGCCTGGCCCGCTCCGGCGGCAGAGGGGCCTCGCGACTACTTCCAGATGACCCGACCCCTGACGGGCATGGACGGTGGACCGGTCCTGGCCGTGACCGAATGTTCCGATGTCGCGCGCTTTCGACAGGGGTGGCGTCGGGTCGAAAAAATCGCGTTCGCGACGGTCGATGCGGGGCCCGGCGCAACGCGGACCTACAGCCTGATCCGCCTCGACCAGAGGATCGGACCGGTAGGGCGACCGCCCGACTGTCCGGGCGCCTGATCCACGCGGGCCGTTGCCGCCGGGTCGGTTTCCGGCTTAGGTCGCGGTGAACGATCAGCAGGATCCCCATGACCGATACGACTGCCGCCTCCGCGCCGAAGGGCAAGCGCGTCGAGTTCACCCTTCGCGCCCTCGTTCTGGGCTGCATCCTGGCCGTGATCTTCACGGCGGCGAACACCTATCTGGGCCTGAAGGTCGGACTGACCTTCGCCTCGGCCATCCCGGCGGCGGTCATCTCCATGGCCATCCTGCGGATGTTCAAGACCTCGACCATCTGGGAGAACATGACCGTCCAGACCGTGGCGTCGGTCGGCGGGGCCATGAGCTCGATCATCTTCGTCCTGCCCGGCCTGGTGATGGTCGGGTGGTGGCTGGAGTTTCCGTTCTGGGAATCGGTGCTGATCTGCGTGTTCGGCGGCATCCTGGGCGTGACCTTCTCCATCCCGCTGCGCCGGGCGCTGGTGGTCAACGGGGGCCTGCCCTACCCGGAGGGCGTCGCCGCCGCCGAGGTGCTGACCGTCGGATCGCGCGGGGCTGAACAGACCGAGAGCGCGGTGCGCGAGAACGCCTCGGGCCTGTGGGTCGTGATCACCGGAGCCGTCGTGTCGGCAGGCTATGCCCTGCTGGTGGCGGGCCGGGTCTTCGCAGCCGAAGCGACCAGGTTCATTAAGCTGCCGGCGTCGCTGGGCGGGGGTGCGACCGGCATCGGTTTCAGCATGCAGTTCGCCCTGCTGGGCGCCGGCCACCTGATCGGCCTCAGTGTCGGCCTGGCCCAGCTGTTCGGTCTGATCCTGGCCTGGGCGATCGCCGTGCCAATCCTGACCAGTCCCGAGACCATCGCCTGGCTGACCGCCAACGGCATTCCCTCCATCGCCACCACCCTGGAGCCCGGGGTCGCGGCCGAGGAACTGGCCAGCACCGTCTGGCGGCGCGAGGTCCGGCTGATGGGGGCCGGCGTGATCGGCGTGGCCGCCATCTGGACCCTGATCAAGCTGGCCGGACCGCTGGTCAGCGGCCTGTCTTCGGCCCTGGCCGCCAACCGTCGCCGTCAGGACGGCGCGGTGCTGGACCGGACCGAGCAGGACATCCCGATCAATATCGTCGCCGGGCTGTCGGTCGCCTGTCTGATCGGCATCGGCTTCATCCTGGCCTGGTTCGCGCAAAGCAACCCGACGCTGGCCGGCTCGACCGCGCTGCTGGTGGCCGGGGGGCTGGTCTATGTGGTCCTGATCGGCTTCGCCGTGGCCGCCATCTGCGGATACATGGCCGGGCTGATCGGCTCGTCGAACAGCCCGGTGTCGGGCGTCGGCATCCTGGCCATCGTCATCGCCTCGGTGTTGATGCTGGGCGTGCTGTCCCTCGCCGGCCTGCCCGCCGATCCTTCGGTGGTGGCCTTTGCCCTGATCGTGACGGCGATCGTCTTCGCCGTGGCCGTCATCGCCAATGACAACCTGCAGGACCTCAAGACCGGCCAGCTGGTGCAGGCGACTCCGTGGCGCCAGCAGGCGGCCCTGATCGTCGGCGTCATCGCCGGCGCCATTGTCATTCCGCTGATCCTCAACCTGTTGAACCAGGCCTTCGGGTTCGAGGGTGGCCCGACGGGTATTGCCGATGAGCCGCTGGCGGCGCCCCAGGCCACGCTGATCTCGGCGCTGGCGCGCGGCGTCATCGGCGGCGATCTGCGCTGGGACCTGATCGGGCTGGGGGCCTGCATCGGGGCGGTCATCATCGTTCTGGACGCCGGGCTGAACGCCGCGACCAAGGGTCGGATGAAGCTGCCGCCGCTGGCCGTCGGCATCGGCTTCTACCTGCCCGCCGCCGTGACCACCCTGCTGGTGATCGGGGCCGTGTGCGGCTGGATCTATGACAAGGCGATCAAGACCACCCGGTTCGCCGACGTGGGTCGCCGCATGGGCGTGCTGCTGGCGTCGGGCCTGATCGTGGGCGAGAGCCTGTTCCTGGTCATGACGGCCGGGGTGATCGTTTCCACCGGAAACGACGCACCCTTCGCCATGCTGCCCGAGGGCTCGACCTGGCCGGCCATGATGTCGGGCATCGCGGTGTTCGCGGTGCTGGCGTTCGCGCTCTATGCCTGGGTCCGGGGACGGTCGGCGAAGGTCTAGGGCCCGGGGAATAGGGCTTAGGGCTTAGGGGGTAGGGAGTACTCCCGCTCCCGCTCCGCTTCGCGCATTGGGAGTGACGGACATCCGTATTGCTGCGATTGACAAGTTAGATGTCGAACGATACTTGTTTGACATCGAATTATCTGCGAGCGGAGAGCGGCGATGAAGCGGCGACAGTTCCTGGCCCTGGTGGGTGGCGGCGTGGTCCTGGCGGCGGGCGGCGGGGCGACAGCCTGGCTGACCACACGGACGCCCGAGCGGGCGCTGCAGCCCTGGAAGGCGGCAGCGGAGGACGGATATCCCGACGTGCGACTGCATGCGCTGAGCTATGCGATCCTGGCTCCCAATCCGCACAATCGTCAGCCGTGGATCGCCGACGTGCGGACGCCGGGTGAGGTGACCCTGCGGGTCGACACCGAGCGGATGCTGCCCCAGACCGACCCCTTCAACCGCCAGATCACCCTTGGCCTTGGCTGCTTTCTGGAGCTGATGACGCTGGCGGCGGCCGAGCGGGGCGTGGGCGTGACGCTGGAGCTGTTCCCGGACGGCGAGGACCCGGCAAGGCTGACGACGGACCGGGTTGCAGTCGCCAGGTTCGGACAGCCGGGATCGGCGCAGCCCGATCCATTGTTCGCCCACGTCCTCGAGCGGCGATCGAACAAGGAACCCTATGACACGGCGCGTGCGGTCGAACCGGCGCGGCTGGCTTCGGTGATTGCGGCGGCGAGGCAGGGCCATGTCGTGGCCGGGTCGGTGGAGCCGCGGTCGATCCGCGATCTGCGGGCCGTCACGCACCGCGCCCTGACCATCGAGATCGAGACGCCCCGCACCTGGCAGGAGAGCGTCGACCTGTTCCGCATCGGGCGGGGCGAGGTGGAGCGAAATCCCGACGGGATCGACTTCACCGGGCCGCTGTTCGACACGCTGGGCGTGACGGGGATGATGAACCGGCAGGCGCTGGCGGACCCGAACAGCGAGGTGTTCAAGCAGGGGCTGGCGGCGGTCTATGCCAATGCCGACACGGCGATGGGGCATCTGTGGATGGTCACGGCCGACAACCGGCGGACGACGCAGATCTCCGCCGGGCGGGACTGGGTGCGTCTGAACCTTGCGACGACGCGCGAGGGCCTGTCGATGCAGCCGCTGAGCCAGGCGCTACAGGAGTATCCCGAGATGAAGCCGCTGTATGACCGCGTCCATGCGCGGCTGGCCCCGGACGGCGGGGTCGTGCAGATGCTGGCGCGGGTCGGCTATGGTCCGACGGTAGCGCCCAGCCCGCGCTGGCCGCTGACGGCCAAGCTGGTGACCTGACGGGCAAGGAGACGGCGATGACGGCGAGCGACGAGAATGGCCTGTTCGCCTTCTTCAACGAGATCGGCATCCTGCATCAGCTGTCCTCGGCCCTGTTCCTTAAGGTGTTGCCGGACGGGGTGCACATCGCCCACTTCGCCATCCTGAACCACATGGTGCGGCTGGGCGACGACCGGACACCGGCGCAGCTGGCCTCGGCCATGCAGGTGACCAAGCCGACCATGACCCATTCGCTCAAGGTGCTGGAGGGCCGGCGCTTCATCGCCGTGCGCGCCGACGCGACCGACGGCCGGGCCAAGCGGGTTGTCCTGACCGAAGACGGGCGGCGCTTCCGGGATGAGGCGATCGCTGCGATGGAAGCCGGGATGGCAGGCATCGCAGATCAGCTCGACGACGGGTCCCTGCCCGACACGGTGGCGCGGCTGAGACGGGTCCGGCGCGTGCTGGACGCGGCGCGCTGATCCCCTACGACCGGTAGGCGTCGTGGCAGGAACCGCAGGTGGCGCGGGCGGCGGTCCAGGCTTCGCTGGCGGCGGCGCTGTCGCCGGCGGCGATGGCGTCGCGCAGACGGGCAGTGGCGGCCTGGTATTCGGCGGCCCTGGCCTCAAAGCCCGCGCGGTCCGACCAGATCTCGGCCTTGGCCTTGGTCGAGGGGACGGTGTCCGGGCCGGTGCCGGCGGGGAACATGGCGGGCATGGCCGCGGCCCAGCGGGCAAGACCGCCCGACGGGAAGGCCAGCTGCTGGGTGGGGGCCCCGGCATCCAGGCCCGCCTTGATCGCGCCGAAGGTCGCCGCCGACATGGCGAACGCGGCCTGACGCGCGGCGATGATCTCGGCGGCGGAGGGGGACGGCTCCTGCTGGGCACCGGCTGCACCGGCCACGCAGGCGAGGGACAGAACCCCCGCGATCAGAATACGCTTCATCGACCCGCCTCCTGAAAGTTGAGGCTCGAGGCTGCGCCCGGACCGTCATGCTGTCAAACCCGGCCCCTATGGTCTTTCGGGCGGTCGCGGTGTAGGAGGCGCGCGCTCCCCGCATGACGCCCTAACGAGCGGCCCCCGCACCTGTCGGCCGCCATTTCGCATTGAACGACCATGAACCTACGCAACGTCGCCATCATCGCCCACGTCGACCACGGCAAGACCACGCTGGTGGACCAGCTGCTGGCCCAGTCCGGGGTCTTCCGAGCCAATGAGGCGACGACCGAGCGCGCCATGGACTCCAACGACCAGGAAAAGGAGCGCGGCATCACCATCCTGGCCAAGTGCACCTCGGTGCTCTGGAACGGCGAGGCGGGCGAGACGCGCATCAACATCATCGACACCCCGGGCCACGCCGACTTCGGCGGCGAGGTCGAGCGGATCCTGGGGATGGTGGACGGCTGCGTCATCCTGGTGGACGCCGAAGAGGGCGTGATGCCCCAGACCAAGTTCGTCCTGACCAAGGCCCTGAAGATGGGCCTGCGTCCCATCCTGTGCATCAACAAGGTCGACCGGGCCCACGCCGATCCCGACCGGGTGCACAACGAGACCTTCGACCTGTTCGCCGCCATCGGCGCGACGGACGAGCAGCTGGACTTCCCGCACATCTACGCCTCGGGCCGCAACGGCTGGGCGACGCTGGATCTGAACCAGCCCAACGACAATCTGGCGCCCCTGTTCGACCTGATCGTGCGCCACGTGCCGCCGCCCAAGGTGCAGGACAACCGCGACAAGCCGTTCCAGATCCTGAACGTGCTGATCGAGAGCGATCCGTTCCTGGGCCGCATCCTGACCGGCCGTATCGAGAGCGGGAAGGCCGTGCCCGGCATGGCCATCAAGGCGCTGGACCGCGACGGCAAGGAAATCGAGCGCGGCCGGATCACCAAGGTGCTCGCCTTCCGCGGCCTGAAGCGCCAGCCGCTGGACGAGGGCTCGGAAGCCGGCGACATCGTCGCCATCGCGGGCATGTCCAAGGCGACCGTGGCCGACACCCTGTGCGCCCTGGACGTCACCGAGGCCCTGCCGGCCCAGCCGATCGATCCGCCGACCATCAGCATGACCGTGTCGGTCAACGACAGCCCGCTGGCCGGTCGCGAAGGCGACAAGGTCCAGTCGCGGGTCATCCGCGACCGCCTGCTGAAGGAGGCCGAGGCCAACGTCGCCATCCGCGTGACGACCACCGAAGGCGGCGACGCCTATGAGGTCGCGGGCCGGGGCGAACTGCAGCTGGGCGTCCTGATCGAGAACATGCGCCGCGAGGGCTTCGAGGTCTCCATCAGCCGTCCGCGCGTGGTCTATCAGGAAGGCGAGAACGGCGAGCGGCTGGAGCCCATCGAGGACGTCATGATCGACGTCGACGACGAGTTCACCGGCGTGGTCATCGAGAAGCTGTCGGCGCGCAAGGGCGAGCTGAAGGACATGGGTCCGTCGGGCGCCGGCAAGACCCGCATCCAGCTGTCCTGCCCCTCGCGGTCGCTGATCGGCTATCAGGGCGAGTTCCTGACCGACACGCGCGGCTCGGGCGTGCTGAACCGTGTGTTCAGCCACTATGAGCCTTACAAGGGCGCGATCGAGGGCCGTCTGAAGGGCGTGCTGGTGTCGAACTCCGACGGTGAAACGGCGGCGTTCGCCCTGTGGAACCTGGAAGATCGCGGCGTCATGTTCGTCGGCGCCGGCGAGAAGACCTATCAGGGCATGATCATCGGCGAGAACAGCCGCTGGGACGACCTGGACGTCAACCCGATCAAGGGCAAGCAGCTGACCAACGTCCGCGCGTCGGGCAAGGACGAGGCCGTGCGCCTGACCCCGCCGCGCGTCATGAGCCTGGAACAGGCCATCGCCTACATCGAGGAAGACGAACTGGTCGAGGTCACGCCCAAGTCGATCCGCCTGCGCAAACAGGTCCTGAACCCCAGCTTCCGCAAGAAGCGCGCGAAGCCGGAGTAGGGGCGGACCCCCGAGCCTGGAGACGATGGAGATCGACGGGAGGTTTCATCCGCTCCATCGTCGCGCAAATCGATGGTCAAAAGGTCAGTGGGATGGCCCGCAACAGCCGGACCGCCGTTTGACCGTGGATTTCCAGCGGCTAAGCTTCCTCTCGAGGGGAGCTTGATGACGATCCAGGACAAACCGGCGCGCAGGCGGTCCAAACCCAATCCGCCCACGACCCCCGATCCGGTCGAGATCGCCATGGAGATCGAGGCCTCGGGCAAAGCCCCGACCGGTGAAGCCGCGGCGCTGTTGAGGCGTCAGGCGATCCTGATCGATGAACAGATCGGGCTGGCGAGGAACGAGCGGTTCCGGAATCGCATCCGCTCCGTGCGCGACATCGCCATCGCCGCCATGGTCGTTGCTCTCGTGGTGGCGGCGGGGGCAGTGGTCTGGAGCGCCAGTCGGGCGAGCGGGCTGGTCATCCAGCCCTTCACAGTCCCGCCGGAGCTGGTCGAGGACGGGCTGGACGGCCGCGCCGTCGCCGCCCTGTTCCAGGATGAACTGGTCCGGTTGGATGTGACGACCGACTCAGCCCGGCCGCCGGCCAGTTTCCGCAACGACTGGTCCGAGGGTATCACCGTCGAGGTCGAGGCTGGCGGACTGTCCCTGACCGACACCTACCGCGCTCTGGTCCGCTGGCTGGGCAACGAAACCTATATCAATGGTGGCTTGAGCCGAACGACGTCCGGGCTGGAACTGGTGATCCGCAGCAGCGACGGCACGGCGGTCACATTGCAGGGTCCGGTCGATCGTCCCTCCGACCTCATGCGGCAGGCGGCTGAACGGTTCTATGAACGGACCCAGCCCTATCGCTATGCGATCTACCTCAACACCAAAGCGCTAACGCTTCCCGCCGGCCCCGAGCGGCAGGCCCTTAATGATCGTAGCCGGGCCATCCTGACAACCCTGTCGTCCAGCCCGTCCGAGACCGAACGCCTCTGGGGCTTCAATGGCCTGGTCTTCGTTAGCGATGGGTCCGCGCGAGAGGCAATCGCCATCCTGCAAGGTGGACTGGAGATCGACCCGGAACACCCCATGCTGCTGTTCAACCTCACGGCAAATGGCGACCGCCTCGGCCGCGACGAGGCGGCCTTTCTCGCCGCTCAGCGTACCGCAAGGTCGCTCTCAAATCATCGAAATCGGGTCAAGATCAGCGCGAACCGGCAGATATCCGTTCCGATCATGGTGCAGGCCAGGCTTGCGGAACTTCAGGGAGACTGGACGCAGGCTCTCGATCTGAGAACGGAAGGGATGTCAGAGATCCAGGATCAGTTTTGGGGCGACAACGCCCGCAGGCGCCTCGGCACTCTGATCGCCTTGGGTCGATCTTCTGAAGCGTTGGATTTGAACGCCAGATTGAATCTTGAGGAAGGCACCGACTACTACTACCGCGTAACCCGCCTACCCCCCTTCTTGCCGCGGGCAGAGGCGGCGGCGAGTCTGGAGCAGTGGCCTCAGGCCGTGGCGGCGCTGGAGGCCTTTGAGGCCGACGTCGCCCCGAGCCTGCCGGCACTCGCCAGCGCGGCCCGCGCGACCTTCGTTTGGCCTCGCCTCGCCTATGCCCGCGCCCGCACCGGTGATCTGGCGGGGGCGCAGGCCCTGATCGCGGCGACGCCGCTGGACTGTTACCTCTGTGTGCGCGAGCGGGCGCGGATCGCGGAGCTGGCCGGAGACCGGGCCGCCGCCGACCGCTGGTCGGCCGAGGCGCGGAGGCAGGGGCCGTCGCTGCCGTTCGCCTTTGCCGAGCGGGGCCAGATGCTGATGGCGCGCGGCGACATCGCCGGGGCCATCGATTTCTACGAACAGGCCGTCGAGCGCGGCCCTCGCTGGGCCGATCCGCAGAAATACTGGGGTGACGCCCTGATGGCCCAGGGTGACGAGGCCGGGGCGATCCGCAAATACCGCGCCGCCGCCGACCGCGCCCCGCGCTGGGGCGCGCTGCACCTGGCCTGGGGTCGGGCGCTGGAGGCGCAAGGCCGCCGCGATCAGGCCCGTGAGAAATACACCGAAGCCTCCCGCCTGGACCTGTCCGCCACCGACCGGGCGGAGGTGGTGCGGCGGCTGGGGGCGAGGACCTGATCATGACGGACGCAGACAAGCCAAAGGGACGGCCGCGTCGCCCAAGGTCGGCGGCTCCAACCACGCCCGATCCGGTCGAGATCGCCATGGAGATCGCGGCCAGCGGCAAGTCGCCCGGCACCGCTGCGCTGCAGGTGCTTGAGACCAACGCCGCCTTGATGCGTGAACAGATCGCTCTGTCCCGGGAACAGATCGGGCTGGCGAGGAACGAGCGGTTCCGGAATCGCATCCGCTCCATCCGCGACATCGCCATCGCCGCCATGGTCGTCGCCCTCGTGGTGGCAATGGGGGCCGTGGTCTGGAGCGCCAGCCGGACGACCGGGTTGGTGATCCAGCCCTTCACCGTGCCGCCGGAACTGGTCGAGGACGGACTGGACGGCCGCGCCGTCGCCGCCCTGTTCCAGGACGAACTGGTCCGGCTGGAAGCGGCGACCCGCTCCGCCCGCCCGGCGGCCAGCTTCCGCAATGACTGGTCCGAGGCCATCACCGTCGAGGTCGAGGCGGGCGGCCTGTCGCTGACCGACGCCTATACCGCCCTGACCCGCTGGCTGGGGCAGGAGACCTATGTCAGCGGCGGTATGAGACAGACGACGAGCGGACTGGAGCTGGTGGTCCGCAGCAGCGACGGCATGGCGGTTACGGTGCAGGGCCCGGCCGATCAACCCGAGGCTCTGATGAGGCAGGCGGCCGAGCGGGTCTATGAACAGACCCAGCCCTATCGCTATGCGACCTATCTCGCAGCCACGGCGGAAGCTCTTCCGGCTGGTCCCGAGCGGGAGGCCCGCATCGACCGCGCTCGCCGTATCTTTACGACACTTGTGTCCAGCCCGTCGGAGGTCGAACGCCTCTGGGGCTACAATGGCTTGCAGCGCGTTGACAGCTCATCAGCGCAAGACGCTCTCGCCATTCTGCAGCCGGCGCTGGAGATCGACCCGCAACACCCGCAGGTCCTTCTCAATACGGCGTCGTTCCGGCTTATCCTCGGTCAGGACGAGGCGGCCCTGCGGGTCGCTCAACGCGCCGCATCGTCCGCGTCCAGACGGGACAACCTGGTCAAGTTGCACTCTGACAGGCGCGACAGCTTTCCTCTGTTCGTCGAGGCGCTGCTGGCGGAACTGCAAGGGGATTGGCTGCAGGCCCTCGAGGTCAGGACCCGCAATGAGTCTCGAGTCAAAAGCCCGCTGGCATGGCGCGCAATTCGCCGCGATCGGGTCGACACTCTGATCGCTCTGCACCAACCCTCGGCAGCCCTGCGCCTGAATAACGAGTCGCGACTGGTCGATAAGGACATTATTACCGCGAGGTTTGGCACCCGAGCTCTCTACCTGCCGCAGGCCGAGGCGGCGGCGAACCTGGACCAGTGGCCGCAGGCCCTGGCGGCGCTGGAGGCCTTCGAGGCGGAGGTGGCCCCGACCCTGCCCCTGCGCGCCAGCGCGGCCCGCGCGACCTTCGTTTGGCCTCGCCTCGCCTATGCCCGCGCCCGCACCGGTGATCTGGCCGGGGCCCAGGCCCTGATCGCGTCGACGCCGCCGGACTGCTACCTGTGTGTGCGCGAGCGGGCGCGGATCGCGGAACTGGCCGGGGACCGGGCGGCGGCGGACCGCTGGTCGGCCGAGGCGCGGCGTCAGGGGCCGTCCCTGCCGTTCGCATTCGCCGAGCGCGGCCAGATGCTGATGGCGCGCGGTGACGTGGACGGGGCCATCGATTTCTAC